>Ga0310690_10000204_pt1 | contig 142330 bp, 103 predicted proteins | sample AusTroGonzalo_MG_2_FD_207661 | JGI IMG/M metagenome (GOLD analysis project Ga0310690, IMG submission 207661) | Bovine rumen microbial communities from tropical cattle in Woodstock, Queensland, Australia - Gonzalo_04 (v2) (version 2) | ecosystem: Host-associated > Mammals > Digestive system >...
TGCTCGCTCCTCATTTCGTCACAACCGGCAGGTTGCTCCTCAATCGTCGCTCGCGCGCCTCGAACTCAACAAAAATCTGACGCAATTTATTTTGTGAATCACATACTTACTGTATGTTGCTCTTTTTGCCTATGAAACTGTAGTCCGTTGCAACTCGAAAAAACTTCTTGTTACTCTTATTACAGACTATCTGTTTGCTTCGTTTTACCTCTTGTGTATCTCTCAATATTTTCAAAGAACTCCTTTCTTATCCCACTCATTAGGGCGTAAAAAAGTCCCGCTCTTCAAACGGGACTGCAAAGGTAATCATTATTTTTTACCTGACAAATTTTTTTACCAATTTTTTTATTTTTTTCATATGTGCGCAAAATGGATTATATTTGTATGAAGAGATTTCTCGACAAGCTCGAAATGACAGACATTATGGAAAACGAAAGAATACAACTCCCGGAGAATGCGCAGCGGGAACTGCGCCCGGGCGAAGAATACCAGCCGATTCTCTCGCCGAAGAAGAACTACCCCGAAGTCACCCTCTATTCGGTCCTGATGGGCGTTGCGATGGCCATCCTCTTTTCCGCCGCCGCAGCCTATCTGGGCCTCAAGGTCGGCCAGGTCTTTGAGGCGGCCATTCCGATTGCCATCATCGCCGTCGGCGTAACCGGCATGCTCGGCAAGCGGGGCGGCCTCAGCCAGAATGTCATTATCCAGTCGATCGGCGGCACTTCGGGTGCCGTTGTCGCAGGCGCCATCTTTACCCTCCCGGCCATCTATATCCTCGGCCTGGAGGTCAACTATATGCAGATGGTGCTGTCGTCGCTTCTCGGCGGCGTCCTCGGCATCCTTTTCCTGATTCCTTTCCGGAAGTACTTTGTCAAGGAAATGCATGGCAAGTATCCGTTCCCCGAGGCAACGGCCACCACGCAGGTGCTGGTCAATGGCGAAGGCGGAGGGAAAGGCGCCAAAGTGCTCATTCTCAGCGGTCTCATCGGCGGTCTGTATGATTTCATCGCCTCCAGCGTCGGCCTTTGGAGCGAAACGCTGACAACGCGCGTTTTCGACTTCGGCGCCGTTGTTGCGGACAAATTCAAAATTGTCGGAAAGCTTAACACCGGTGCCGCCGTGCTGGGCCTCGGCTTTATCATCGGCCTCAAATATGCCCTGATTATCTGCTGCGGTTCGTTCCTGGCTTGGTTTTTCCTCATCCCGCTGATCGGTTATGTCCTGCCCGAAGCGCAGGCAGCCGGACTCAGCCCCGAGGATATCTTCACCACTTATGCCCGCCCGATCGGCATCGGCGGCATTGCGACCGCGGGCATCATCGGCATCATCCGTTCCTTCGGCGTCATCAAATCCGCCATCGGACTGGCTGTGGGCGAATTCAAAGGCGGCAAAAAGCAAACGCAGGAGAAGCTCAGCCGGACGGAGGAAGACCTGCCCATGAAGACCATCATCTTCACCATCGTGCTGGCCCTTCTCGCGGTATTCGCCTTTTTTGCCTTCGGAGGTGTTGTCCATAGCGTATGGCAGGCCATCGTCGGCCTTCTCATCGTGACGGTCATCTCCTTCCTCTTTACGACCGTTGCCGCCAACGCCATCGCCATCGTCGGATCGAATCCCGTCAGCGGCATGACCCTGATGACCCTGATCATCGCATCGGTGGTGCTTGTCGCAGTCGGACTCAATGGCAACGCCGGCATGGTCGCGGCCGTCATCATCGGCGGCGTCGTCTGTACGGCCCTCTCGGTCGCCGGCTCCTTCATTACCGACCTTAAAATCGGCTACTGGATCGGCTCCAGCCCGAAAAAGCAGGAAGGCTGGAAGTTCCTCGGCGTCGCCGTTTCGGCCTTTACGGTCTGCGGCGTGATGCTGATTCTCAACCAGGCCTACAATTTCGCCGATCCGAAAGCCATTGCCGCCCCCCAGGCCAATGCCATGGCGGCCCTGATACAGCCGCTGATGAGCGGAAACGGGGCTCCGTGGATGCTCTACGGGGTCGGTGCCGCGCTGACAATCATCCTGACCCTTCTCAAGATTCCGGCCCTGCCTTTCGCCCTCGGTATGTTCATCCCGCTCGATCTGAACCTTCCGCTGCTGATCGGCGGCGGCATCTCATGGTTGGTCAGCAGCCGCAGCAAGGACGCTTCGGTCAATAATGCCCGCCAGGAGAAAGGCACCCTCATCGCTTCCGGATTTATCGCCGGCGGCGCCCTGATGGGCGTAGTCAGCGCCTTCCTCAAATTCCTGAAGGTCGATATCTGCCTCGACGCCTGGAGTGGTGCCCACGGCGAACAGGTTGCCATCATCCCCTTCCTGCTGCTGTGCGGCTACCTGATTTATGCTTCGATGAAAAAAGATAAATAGAATCCTCCCTCCCCCACTATGGAAAAGCTTTTAGACCGATTCCTTCGCTACGTCGCCATCGACACCCAGTCCGACGAATCCTCTTCCTCCCAGCCCTCGACGGCCAGACAATGGGACCTATTGAATCTGCTCGCAGGCGAACTGCGCGCCATGGGCATAGAAGCAGAGACCGAGGAGCACGGCTACGTCTACGCCCGCATCCCCGGCAACAACGGGAAAGACTCCCCTGTCATCGGCTTCATGGCTCATGTCGACACGGCTCCAGATGCCTCCGGCAAAGATGTAAAGCCCCAGATTATACAGAACTATGACGGCGGAGACATCCCGCTGAAGGGCGTTCCCGGCCTCGCGCTGAAACCGGCCGAATTCCCGGAGCTGCTCCATTATGTCGGTGAGTCCCTGATCACAACCGACGGAACCACCCTGCTCGGCGCCGACGACAAGGCCGGCGTCGCCGAAATCATGCATGCCGCTCAGTACCTGGTCGAGCATCCGGAATTCAAGCACGGCCCCGTCGCAATCTCCTTCACCCGCGACGAGGAGATCGGCTGCGGCGTCGACTCGTTCGACGTCAAGCGATTCGGAGCAGACTACGGCTACACGATGGACGGCGGCGAGATCGGCGAGCTGGAGTTCGAGAATTTCAACGCCGCTTCGGCCAAAATTCACATCCAGGGACGGAATGTCCACCCCGGCTACGCCAAGGATAAGATGAAAAACGCGATCCATATCGCCGAGGAACTCAACGCCCTGCTTCCGAAACTCGCCCGTCCCGAATACACGGAAGGCTACGAAGGATTCTTCCACCTGATATCGTTCAAAGGAACGGTAGAAGAAGCTGATATCGCCTACATTATCCGCGACCACGACCGCGCAAAGTTCGAGGCACGGAAAGAAATGATGAAAAAAGCCGCAGCACGGATCAATGAGATCTATGGCGCCGGCACAGCCACTCTCGACCTGAAAGACCAATATTATAATATGCGTGAGATGGTCGAGCCCCACTACCACATCGTGGAGAAGGCCGTCAAGGCCATGGAAATGGCTGGGGTCAAACCCAAGATCCAGCCCATCCGCGGCGGCACCGACGGCTCCCGTCTCTCGTTTATGGGACTACCCTGCCCCAACATCTTCGCCGGCGGTCTCAACTTCCACGGCAAGATGGAGTTCGTCCCGCTCGAAAGCATGGAAAAAGCGGCTGAGGTCATCCTCAACATCCTGCGCCTCTACGCGGAATAGTTTCTTTCAGGATATTTGACTCTTTTCAAGGATTGCCCGCCAATCGTGGCGGGCAATCCTTGTATTTGACCCTTTCCCTGGATTGTTCTCGGGGTTCGCGAAGAACTAATGACAAAAAAAGAGGCGCGTCCCGATGGGGCGCGCCTCGAAAGTATTCAATCGCTAGATTAGTCAACAGTGACAGGAACGTTCACAATGAAGTGGAAGTTCAGGATCTGCCAATCGGTCGTGATCGTAGCGTCGAACTCGATGGTCGTAGGATCATAGAGCGGGACGTTGGAGCTGTAGTCGAAGGTCCAGTTCCAAGGCTCTGCCGGGTTCGGGCAGTCAACGAGGGCCTGGAGTTCGGCGGTGGAGCAGACAACGTTCGTGACGTTCAGAGCCGTAGCGAGGTCGATGTTGTAAGCGATATTGGCATCAACAGCGAAGTCCTCATCCGGAGCGTGCGTGAAGCCAGGATCGAGCGCGTCGACATAGTTCTGGCCGTCATAGACCACCTTGCCACGCTTGTCATAGAGCTTGACACCCTTCAGCAGGTTGATGTTGTAGATCTGGTGCAGATGGATATCGAAAGCATAGTCATTGACAAGAGACAGGGTAATCGTCTCGGTCTCAGCAACGAACGGGCTGAACTTGAGGAGGCGTAGACCATTCTCATATTCCTCACCGGCGTCGAAGCGGGTAGGCATCTCGAACGGAGTCGTACCGGAAACAACGGCGAGGTCAGCCATGATGCGGGCCCACTCATCGCGGCCGTTGTACTCAAGGATAGCGTCGTTCGTGTTCATACCACCAGCGAAGACGATACCGGCATGGTCGTCACCAGAGAACTCAGTGAGGTTCCAGGTAGCGAGGATGTGGAGGGCAGCGAAGTCAGCAGGATCGATGACTGCATCGTTCTCATCAACAACGCTCATGACGGAAAGCATCTGGACATTGTTGACGCTGAAGTTCGTCAGGTTGTCATAGGTGTCATAGGAACCGGAGACGTTGGTGTAGCGGCCTTCATCATCAGTACGGGTCGTAAGATCGACATGCTTGAAGTTGTAGTTGCTCGGGAATTCAACGTCAACAGACCAGATGTATTCGATCACCTGACCGCAGTAGGTCTTGAAGGTACGAATAATGTACTCATCCGGGAAGTAGGTCTGAGCCTTGCTCTTGAGCTTGGCGGAGGTGAACTGATCCTGAGCCCAAGCCTCGGTAACACCATGACCATAAGTCTTCATCTTGAACTTGCCACGGACACCGGCGACTTTGAAGTCAGGCTCGGTCGTGTCAGCACCCTTGTAGGTCTTGAACTCACCACCAGCGGCAATGGCGTCATCAGCAGTAGCGAAGTCAGCAGCAGTAAAGATACCCTTCTCGATGTAGGCATTGTACATGGTCTCGAGGAGCTCGGGGCTCTCACCCTGATAGGAACCGTCAGGAACACCGTCATAGTAGGTACCGTCAACAGTCTCATCGGTACCACCGAGGAGCTTGAAGGTGAACTTGTTCAGCTCAGCGGTCTTGATGGTGGCATCACCCGGATAGTCCTCACCGGCGATAATCATCACGTCACGGAAACGATCCACGAAGTCGATGATAACGGTCGTGTTGACCTGGACAGCGTCGAGGATGAACTTACCTTCCATGGTGTACTGGTTGGCCTCATCGCCTTCCTTCCAGTTGAACTCATGGGCAACATCACCAGTCGTATTGAGATCGATGTCAAAGACACCAGCGGCAACCTCAATCAGATAGTCAGCTGCAGGGACAGCGTCGAGGACGTCCTTATAGCTGTCTTCGGCGAAAGCCTTTCCGTTGAAGTCATCAGGAACGATACCAAGGATAGCATCGGTACCATCGAGAACCTGGTCGACTGCGTAATCAATCAGCTTATCCTGATCGTCCTTCTCATACTCACCAGCTTCGGTCTTCTTGAGAGCGCTGAGTTCGACATCAGCACGGCTGTAGAAGAGAGTCGGGGCGAGCTCCTGATAGTAGCGCTCGTTATCGACATCAGCATCAAGAGCATAGGTCCAGGTAACGGTGGCATGGAGAGCAAGTTCGATGATAGGCTTGGTGATGGTAACAGTACCGTCAACGACGAGAACCTGAGGATTACCTAAGTTATCATAGTAATTGAAGGTGTACTCAACGGTAACAACAGCGTCAACATCCTTCTTCAGGTTGGAGAAGATCTCACCGGGTTTCATCTTGACATCGATGTAACCATTCTCATTCTCTTCGGCGAGAATCCAGTCAGGATTGTTACCAGCAACGCAAGCGGTCATGTTCTTGTCGATAGGATCGGTAACGACGAAGGCAGGATCAACAGCAGTAATAGCATAACCCATCTCGACGATCTTCTCATAAGAGTAGACATCACCGGCACCATTGATCTGATAACCGATACCCGCATTAGCATAAGGGGTCTTAATCTCGGTAGAGTTGTACGGGAGCTCGAAATCCTGAGCAGCGTCGTCAACCTCAGTACCAACACCAGAGTCATCGAAGGTGTAAACCTTACCAGGAACGATTTCGATGGCGGTCTCTTCACCAGGGACACAGCCCGTGTAGGCGGTGGTGTAGTCGTCACCCTTGTTGTCGGTAGAAGCACCGGCGGAAGCGGCGTTCGTCAGGTGGAGGGCAGCACTAAAGAGATAGTCCTGTGCAGGATCCGTGAAGAAGAGAGGATCGAGATTCTTCGGGAGAACGGTAACAAGGATCTCGTTGGCAACAGCCTGGACGTCCTTAATCTCAAGCTCTTCGATGTTGAGAGCACGCGTCTTGACGTCAGCGAGGAGGAACTCGATATTGAGGTCGTTGGCATCGAAAGCAGCCTTGATGCCCTGGGCGATCTCGGTCGGGTGGACACGATAGCGGAGGACAGACTCGACGGGAACATATTCGGCACCACTCTTCACATAGTTGATAGAAGCGTTACCGTCAACATACTCAGGGATGAAGACGATGGACTGGACACGGCTAAGGAGATCCTTAACGTCAACCTTGAGGGTTGCAACCTCACCCTTGAGGGCCTCGACTTTGTCGTCAACGGCCTGGATAAGCGCCTCGACATAGGTCTTGGCAGCAGCAATCTGATCGTCCGTATACTGCTTGGCCTCAGCGAGTTTCTCATCGGAGTAAGCCTTGGCATCAGTGAGAGCCTGGGCGGTCTTGTCGTCAATAAGCTGGGTCAGGTTAGCGATAGCCTGATTGAGATCGTCATTGAGGTCGATGATATCCTGCTCGGCAGCGTCCATACGGCCTTCGAGAGTAGTAACAGCGGGCTCGAGAATATCGAGACGGCCGACAACGACGTCGATCTGACCCTGGAGGGCCTCGTCAGCAGCCTTGTAGGCAGCGTCCATGTCGTCAATCTTCTGATCGAGCTCAGCCTTGACGTCGTCAATCTTCTGATAGAGCTCAGCCTTGGCGTCATCAAGCTTGGCATCGAAAGCATCAAACGCAGCCTCAAGAGCGGTTGCAAGATCCCAAGCCTCGTCAGGAAGAGCATTAATCTCTTCTTCAGTCAGACCGGCCTTAGCGTAGAGAGCAGCAATTGAGGAGTCAAACGTACCATAGATGTCAGCGAAGATGGTATTCAACTGATCAATAAGATCATTGATCCAACCAATAATTGCTTCGTCCCATTCTTCACGGGTTTGAGCCTCATCAGCAATGGCCTGAGCGAGCTCGTTGTACTGGGCCAGCATTTCAGCACGGATCTTGGCGAAAGCGGCAGTCAGGGCGGCGGCAAGCTCAACCTCGGCGGGATCGGCACCGGAAACCTCGTTCAGGGCAGCGATAGCGGCCTCGAGCTTGGCATTGATAGCGGCGTCAGCCTCTTCCATGTCGGCACGGAGCTGATCGATGTTCTGCTGGAGAACAAGGTCCTGAGCCTCGAGAGCGTCCATACGGGCGTTGGCCTCCTCGACATAGTCCTCGAACAGGGCCTGCAGAGCGTTGACCTCGTCCTTGGTGGCGAAAGTAGCGATAGCCCAAGCGGTCCAGTCGTTGAAGGTCTGCTTGTCAAGCTTGGTGTCAGCAAGGTTCTGGATGGCAGCCTGCATGTTGGCGATCGTAGCGTCGGTAGCAGCCTTCCACTCTTTCAGCTTACCAATCTCAGTGGTGTTGGCGTTGATAGCCTGCTGGGCAGCAGCGATATTGGCCTGCATGGCAGGAATCACAACCGTGTTGAGGTTGTTGATGGCATTCTCGGCAGCCTGGAGACGGGTCTCCATCTGGGCGAGAGTAGCGTTGACCGTGTTCTTGTACTCCTGGAGGGCGGTGGAGAGGGCAGCATAGTTGGTCTCGAGGGTGCTGACGCGAGCCTTGAGCTCGGCGATGTCACCGTCCTTGAGAGCTGCGATCTCAGCAGTGATACGGTCATTGAGCGTCTGGAGCAGTTCGGTCTTCTGGGCGCCGAGAGCGGCGTTGAAGTCTGCCGTAGCCTGGGCGATCTTCGTGTTGTAGTCGTTGATCGCGTCGGTCAGACGATTGTTAATCTCAGTTTCGGTGGCCTTCATCGCGGCGATGTCGTTGATCGCATTCTGCAGGTCAGCCTTGGCCGTGGTGAGAGCATTGTTCAGGTCATTGTACTTGCCAAGGAGCTCATTGTACTTGGCCTGCTGGTCGGCGTAATTCGCCTCCAGGTCAGCCTTAAGCTGATTGTTGTAGCTCTCGACAATCTGAGAGAGGGCGTCAACCTGAGTCTGAAGACCCGGGATCGTCCCTTCACCTGAACCGTTCTGGATCTTGTTGATCTGCTCGTTCAGCTGGTCGATGTCGGCTTCGTAATCCTTGTTACAGCCGACCACAACAAGTGCTGCGGTAAACAGCACTGCTGCGAGTTTGTTAATAGAAAATTTCATAAAATATAAATGTAATAGTTAAATTGTTTTTCACATTTATTTCGTGACTGCGCTGATGACGACACGGTTCATTTCGTTCTCTGCGAACGGCTGCTCGGTGTCACCCTTGGCAACAGAATCAATACGGGAAGCATCCACACCGCACTTGACGAGGAGATCCTTGACAGCGGCGGCACGACGCTCGGAGAGCTGCTGGTTGATCTTCGGGTTACCCGTCTCCTTATCGGCATAGCCGGTGACGCAGAGGCGGAGCTCCGGATTCTCATTGAGCCAGTTGGCAAATTCGACGAGGCGATAGCGCTCGGCCTCGGTAATCTCAGCGGAATTGAGGGCGAAGAAGGTGTAGCGGGTCATTGCGCTGGCAGCCTGCTCGGCAGCTTCCTGCTCCATAGCCTGGCGGGCAGCCTCAAGCTCGGCAGCCTTTTCGGCAGCTTCCTTCTCGGCAGCCTTGCGGGCAGCGGCAGCCTCAGCATCGATACGGTCGCGCTCAGCCTTGAGAGCGGCGGCAGCGGCAGCGGCAGCGGCCTGCTCGGCAACGTACTTTTCGCAGACGCGCGTACGGTCACCGAAGGCATATTTCACACCCACGAGGGCATTGATCTGGAAGTCCGGGTTACCTGCACGCTTGGAGTTGAACTTGTCGGAAGTGATGTCGACATTGGCTTCAGCACCAAGGGCAAGACGATCGGTTACGAAATACTCGTAGCCGAGACCGACGCGGGCATCAAAGAAAGCTTTGGCCTCATCCCAGAGGTAGCGGAAATACTCCTTGGGGGCAATATTCTTCCCAAGGTGGTTGATGTTAGCCGTGGCTGCGCCGTTATCCCAGCCAAAGAGGCCGCCCAGACCTACGAAGAGGTAGGGAACGGACTTGCGGCTGTGGTCGTAGCCCTTGATGGCGGTCAGGAAGTCGAAGGTGAGGTCAATGTGGCCGTCGAGATAGTTGAACTTGTACAGAACTTCAGGGTCTGTAATCGAGACGGCGCCTTTGGCCTTCCAACCACCGATACCCGCGCGAATGCCCCAAGCGGGAGCGAACTGATAGCCCAGGTTGAGAGCTGCGGCGGGAGACAGAAGTTTGGTAAAGTCAGCTTCACCGATCGTGTGGCCGATACCAACCTGTCCCTGGCCATACCAGTAAGGGTTGAACTCCACGCTAGGATCCGCTTTGCTTTGCTGTGCGACAACGACCTGAGGCACGATTGCCGCAACAAGGATCAATGCAAGTTGTTTGAGTTTCATATGAGTTAAATAGTATTGTTCTATTATATTATTATATGGTACGGCACCAACATTTTACCGCCGGAAAAACCGGGGCACAGTTTGAGCGTACTACATATTTATCGGCAAATATAAGTAGTTTTTACAAATATCACAATATTTTTACTAAAAAATCCATAAATTACGACGATGAAAGCGCATTTTTCACCAAAATCGAGGATTTTTCCCCGAGCGATCGGTCGATTATACGTTCATTGTCGTCCATCATATGGAAACACAAAGTTAAATAATTTTTTTAATATCAAAGCAATTGCAACACAATAATTTTTATTTTCGACGGGCCTCCTGACGGGCTTTCCGGCGGCGATACATCTCCTTGTAACGCTCGAGAAGACGCTGTTCCCGCTCGGAATCCTCGCGGATCTTATCCAGGGTGCGCCGGTTGCTGCGGCGGATGCGTTCGAGACGGCGAAGTGCCTTCTCGGCGGCCTTGATGGAGTCGCGGCGGTCGAGTTCGGCCCAGCGAGCCTCCCGGGCGGCGATGCGCTCGGCTTTGCGGCGGGCCCTTTCGGCCCTTTTGGCCTCACGGGCCGCCTTATGGGCTGCGCGAACGGAGTCGCGAATGGCGCGCAGGGAGTCGCGGGCGGCCTGTTTGGGGTCGGGGAGGAGGGATTCCTCGACTACGCTCGGAATGACATGGGTAGGGTCGCTCGGAATGACAGACGTGGAGTCGGGAGATTCCACGGACAAGCCGTGGAATGACGTAGAATCTGCGCCGTGGGTTGACGTGGTGTCGGGCAATGCAACGACGGTGCTGTCATTCTGAGGAGCGGGAGCGACGAAAGAATCTGTGGTAATAGATTCCTCGACTACGCTCGGAATGACATGGGTAGTGTCGCTCGGAATGACAGACGTGGAGTCGGGAGATTCCACGGACAAGCCGTGGAATGACGTGGAATCAGGAGCGATGAGGGTAAGGGTGTCAGGCATCGCTGCAGCGGCAGCGGCGAGCTCGCGCTGACGGCGCTGCTCGGCGCGACGCTCGGCCCGCTTGCGCTCGTTTTCGGCCATCTGGCGATGGACTCCGGCCATATATCCCTTGAAATAGATGTCGGTCTGGCGGAAGGACGCATGCGGGAAGGACTCATACCGCTCGCGCTCGGAAGGGCGCACGGTCCGGGAGGAAATGTCCCTGGGCCCCATAGGACGGTCCTTCCCTCTCCACTCGAAGCCTTTGAGGTAACGGGACTCTCTCGGCAACTGGACGACCGGATAGGCGTCGTTCTTGATGCCTTCGAAATATAGGATACGCTCGAGATTGCCGTCCCGGAATGCGGTCGAAAGCATCTTCGCCTCAACGACATTGACCGTCGCCAGGGAGGCGTTCTCTTCGAGATAGAAGAGGGCGTTAGCGCCGCCAAGGGCGTCGAAACGGGTCATCGCGCCGGTAGAGTCGAAAAAGGCCATCATTTCGGTGCCGCGGATCTGGTCGAACAGCAGGGAATCTTCTTCGATGGCGACAAATGCCGAGGACATCAGCGATGCACGGTCGAGCCCGCCGTGGCGGATCAGGGCCGAAATGCTGTCGGCCGTAAACTGACGGTTCTCCTCGTTCCAGACTACCGGGCGGACATACAGTCGCGCCAGGGAATCGTAATCGGAATAGGCCAGGGAGTCGCAGACGACCTGGAAATCATGACGGTAGATGCGGACATTGCCCTTCCCCTGGAAGAAACCGATGCGGGTGGAATCGGGCGGCGGAAGGGTATCGGCGGGCGGGACGGCCAGAGAGTCGGGAGATTCCACGGGCAGGCCGTGGAATGACGTCGAGTCGCCCGGGGGGACAGATTTCTCGACTTCGCTCGAAATGACAGAGGAAGCATCGCGCGCAGAGGCAGAGGAAGCATCGCGCGCAGAGGCAGAGGAAGCGCCGTCCGATGAGGCAGGACCGCCGCCTGTGCCCGGACGACCAGGGCCTCCCGGAGCCGCGCCAGGGCCGCCTGCGCCAGGCACGGGACGGCCTTCCGCCTTGGCTTTGGCCTCCTCGGCCTCCTTACGGGCCTTCTCGGCGGCCTCCGCGGCTTTGCGGCGATACTCGGTCACCGCGTCCGTATTGATCTCGGAAAGGCGCGTGGCAGAAACGACCTTGAACAGGGAATCCACCGCACACATCGGAACGGTATAGTAGACCAGCCTGTCCCCGCCGATCCAGACGGTGTCGGGCTTCTCGCCGTCGCTGACCGCCTCCATCATCGGATCGATCGTCAGCGTCAGCAGCGCCGTGCTGTCGACATAGGAGATATGACCCGCCAGCCCCGTGACATTGCGCACGGAATCGGCGACCTGGGCATTGCCGTACATGTCGACGGTCATCATCGTACGGTCGAACCACAGGGTGTCCGCCCAGGCCTCCTGGGTCGGGGACAGCGCGTGGACATGGCGCTCGAAGAAGAACAGGTCCCGCGAACGGTCGTGCCAGCCGCAGTCGGCCGACAGCATCTTGTCGTCCTTCCAGGCGCTCATCGGCGAAGGGAAAGTGGCGAGCGAACGCGGCGACTCGTAAATCAGCTCCGTCGTGCTGACAAAGAGCGAGTCGGTAAACATGTTGACATCGGACAGGAAAGTGAAGACCTTGATACGGGCGTCGTAGGTGCCTTCGCGGCTTTCGATGATCTGACCGTCCTTGTCTTTCATGGCTCCGCCGTTCTGGAAAACGGCGACGCTGTCCTTGGTATTGAAGTCGAGATGGCGGGTGCGCAGCAGATTGCCTTCCTTATCGGTCAGCTGGACCAGCGAACCGCGGAACTGAGCGAGATCCTCGTCGATCAGGTAATCGAGACGGTCGCTGGACAGGACGGTCTCGTCCTGGAGGATCTTGACATGACCGAAGGCGTTGATAATGTTGCGGTCGAGATTCCACAGGGCGGTGTCGCAGATGAGGTATGTCCCGTTATGCAGGAAGCGGGCCGGCCCGAAGACCTTGCGGAAGTGCTCGCCCCGCTCTTCGATAAGCTGGGCCGACTTGGCGCTCAGCAGCATCACCAGGCTGTCCTTGTCCTCCTTGTCGTGGCGGGGCAGCTCTCCGGCGGCAATCACCGGCTCCGGCAGGATTCCCGGCCCGGCGGCGAAAGCCAGCAGTGCGCCGGCCACCAGGGCCAGCGGCAGAAGCAGGGAAAGGCTGTGTCGGATGAGGCGCCTCGGCATGGGTTGTTGCTATTCGGTGGTCCGGATTTTGGTCCCCCAGGCTGCGCGCTCGAAGTCGCAGTCCTTAAAGAGCGGATCGATGATGATATGGGTGGTGCCGATCTTCTTCTCGATGAAGGCATTGATGGCATCCACCTGCTTGGTGGCGCGGACATGTTCGATCAGTTCGCTGTAGTCGGCCTCGAACGAGGCGGTGTGGGCCGGAATGATCTTGTCGACGCGGATGATCTTATAAACAAGGTTGCCGCGGCCTTCGTCATCAATGGACTCGAAAGGCTCGGTGATCTCGCCTTCCTTGAGATTCTTGATGGCGGTATAGTCCTGCGGCTTGAGGAGGTCAATCTCGAAATAGGTCGAGCCGGTATAGGGATTGGCCATCTGGCCGCCGTTGGTGCGGGTAGCAGGGTCTTCGGAATAGAAGGCGGCGGCCATCGGGAAAGTGACGGCTCCGTTGCCGATCTCGGTCCGCAGGCTGTCGAGGGTACTGAAAGCCTTCTGGCTGTCCTCGGAGGTATAGAACGGCTTGATCAGAATATGGCGGGCATTGAACATGTCGCCCTTTTTCTCCAGCACTTCGATAATGTGGAAGCCGTCCGGAGTCTCAACGATCTGGGAGATGACGCCGGGCTTGAGGGACATGGCCGCATCGGAGAAGGCCGGCCAGAAGATAGAGCGGGAGGCCATGCCCAGTTCGCCGCCGCGGCGGGCGCTGCCGGGATCCTCTGAGTAGAGACGGGCCAGGGTTGCGAATTTCTCCCCCCCGATGATCCGTTCCCGGATGTCGAGCAGACGCTCCTTTACGGCCATGGCGGCCGCCTCGCGGTCTGGATAGAGGCAGATCTGGCTGAGCTTATAGCGGATCGGAATCTCGGGAAGGTCCTCGGCCGGAGTCTTGTCGATAAACTGACGGATGTCGGTCGGGGTGATTTCGGGAATGTCGCCGGCGATTTCCGACTGCTCCTGCTGGGTAAGCGCCTGGTCGCGGAGGGTTTCCCTCCACTCCTGACGGAGCTTGTAGAGGGGCTTTCCGAAGTATTCCTCCACCTTCTCGTCGCCGCCGAGCTGGGTGCGGACGCGGTCGAGCCGCTGGCTGAGCTGGCTTTCGACCATGTCGGCATTGACCTCAATCGAGTCGATGCGGGCCTGCATAAGGAACAGCTTCGACTCCATCATCTGCTCGAGAAGCTCGCAGCGCATGTTGCGGTCGGAGGACATCCCCTGGGCGCGCATGATCTGGATTTCCTGCTCGAGGTCGGACAGGGAAATCATCTCACCGCCGACGACGGCGATCATCTTGTCGATCAGTCCTCCGTGGTACTGCTGGGCGACGAGAGCGCCGGGAAGAAGTGCCAGAAGAAGGATCGTTATGGTAAGGCGTTTTATCATCTCAATAAATAATATAGGTATGATTATCCCGGGCGTCGGCAAGGATCTGCTCCTCGAGCTCGAGCACCAGGGCATGCTTGCGGGCGCTCAGGATCATTTCTTCCATCCGTATGATGCAGTCTTCCATGGGAGAGTACGAACCGTCGGGCAGACGGAACTTCTCCATGTTGTCGGTATAGTACTGCTCCAACTCCTCCTCCGAGATCTGCGTATCCAACCGCTCGGAGATGTATTTCTGCTCGTAGCGGTGCTTGAGCAGGGTGCGGCGGTACTCTTCCAGCTCGCGGGAGACATCCTTTTCGGCGGCCGACAGTGCCGACTCCGCCCGGTCGAGGTAGAGCAGGTCCCGTGCCCAGGTATCGATGTATTTGCGGACAAAGTCGAGACTGTCTTCCGGAGACAGACCGTCAGGAACGGCCTTGAGGAGTTCGTCACGCGTGAGCTCATGGCTGCCGGCTTTGGCGACAATGGGCTCATTGTGAATTACATCCGACAGATACTTGCAGCCCGGCAGGGCGACCAGCATCAGCGGAAGCAGGACTCTTTGCGCGATCTTTCTCATTCTGTGCATCATATATGCAATCTGCAAAGTTAGCAAAAAAAACAAAAAACCCGGCTACTTCACCTTTCCGGGCGCTCCGGATATGAAAAATTCGTACCAAATCCAGAAAATAATGCTATCTTTGCAGCGACTTAATTGAAAACGATATGAATCTCAGAGACATTAAGAAAGGACGTAAAAAAATGTAATGTCTCGTGTCTGAACAATAATTGGCCCCAGGGTTATTTAGAACTTTTGGGACCTTTTTTCTTTCTTGGCTGATAGCCGGCGACAAGGTCGCTTGTTTTGAATCCGTCAGGAATTGGACCGCTCACTGAGGAATCATTCAGATACCCGACAGCGTCCCTGTCGGGAATAGAATTCCCGAATTCCAGCAACCCTTGTATTAAATCAAAGGAAAGGGCCTGTTCCAATTTGGCCAGGGTTTCAAGAGTCATATTTGCCTTACCGGCCAGCAGGACTGAAATATGCTGCTGAGTGCATTCCAATCGCTGCGCGAGATCCTTTTGCGTTATTCCCAATTCTTTCATCCTGTGCCGGACCTTTATGGCAACAGCATAAGAATACTTCAACCAAGACCAGTTGTCTTTAACGTATTGAGCTTGCGAGACAAAGCCACCAGTGCTTTTGTGCTCATTCGCCTTGAAAAAGTCAATCGCATTCATATTCATAGTGTTTCATCCTTTATTCCATCGGCATCAATAATACCGTTGTCCAGCAGGTAATTCCTGACCATTTCCATCCTTTTCAATTCATTCAAGGTATGTTCCCTTTCTGCCATGAAATGTGTCAGCTTTATGGCGCCACCAGTAATAAGATATGTGCCTTTTTCAAGTTTGATGGCATATAACCTCAGCCATGAACTGTGTGATGTCGTTCTTTTTCCTTTAGCCTTTTCTCTGGAAAGTATCATTTCTCGAATACGCTGGTTTTCCAAGGGGCGAAATAGCATGTCCAGATTTGCATCTGGACGGATATCCAGGATCAGACATGATAACGAGGCAGCATCTGCAATGGTATCGTAGATGGCCTGATCCAAATCTGTTATATGGAAATAAGTTTCCAGGTCCTTGATGTTCCGACTAAAGAACTCCTCCAAGAAGCCTGTGTCCAACCAATCAGCAAATGTCTTGGTTAGAATATCTTGTGAGTCTCCATCATAGACAACGGACCAAAGCCGGCCATTATGAAGTATATCTTCAAATCTCATAAAACTATCTTTTGGGCAAAGATATGAACAATTTTCAATTTGTACAAATTAAATGTAGTTCACAGGAGTCAACTTGTTTATCAATTAAGTCATCTATGGCAAGAGGTCTTGCGGCAGATTAGCATTGTGTATCAACACTTTACAACAATTTCTTCCCCGATTTTTCGGGGAAGTAATACAAGTAAGTCGCTGATACTCAGAGGCAAAGTGCCGCAGCACTTTTCCTCTCGGATGACCTTGTCATTCCGAGCACAGCGAAGGAATCTCAAAAATAATTGTTATCTTTGCACTCGAAAACTAAATGAACGACTATGAATCTTCGAGACATTAAGAAAGGACGTAAAAAATGTAATGTTTCGTTTCAGATGTAAGGAGTATTCAAAAAGCAACATTAAGAAAAGAGAGCGGCATAACCGTTCTCTTTTTTCTTATCATTTTTGATGTGTCTAACTTATTCTTCAGGTAAGGTTGTGTAACACAAACTTGTGTATTATTTGCAATTGGCTAATGTAATACGGTAAGGCTCACATCCGGAACGACATGGGCGTGGGTGTCCATGACGCGGACGATGATGGTGACGGGGCCGGAGATGCCGTAGAGTTGCGCTCGGGCGGGGTCGTAGGACCATTCCACAGGGGTGCCGGCGACGACGGCCGCTTCAAGGACAGAGCGGTTGGATTCCACGGAATCATAGGAGGTTTGGCCGATGGTGAACTGAACGCCCGGGCCTTCGTAGCATAGGCCGCCGACGGAGGGAAGAATTACCGTTCCGCTGCCGGAAAGGGCCGATTCTACCGCTGCCTTGTGGAGAATCTCCTCACGGATAAATTTGTCAGTATCAAAGAAATACCAGTGCTCGCCGTCCACGATTTCGCCCTGGTCGTTCTTATACTTGAAGGTGTCCTGGATGAGATACATCGATTTCATCACGGTCATGGCGCCTTCAAGGGTGGTGCCGGGACGGTTCTTCATGATAATGGAGAGAAAGTTGCCCAGGGTGCCGCTTAAGGCTGCAGTGGGATATGAGCTAGTTGTATCGTCCCAGACATAATCGCCTGAAACAAGCGGCATAAAAGGAAAAACCAAGTTTCCCGCTCCGAATCCTAACGGACGACAAGATGAGCAATTTTTACCAAATACAATGTCCCACATAGGGGAATACCCCACAACGGTTATCTTATTGTTCTTCCCGCTATTGACAGAAGCGGAATTATATCCTCCTCCTTCTTCAAAAGTGCATTTTTCGTTCAATACTAACCACATATATTGACCAGTATTGCTGCTGGCCACGCTAACCACCACATTGTCATGCAACAGTATATCCTTTAAGGCCTGGTAGTTTGGGTCTGCACGTAATTGCTCCACCGTGTCACCTCCCAGATAATCGCAAGCACAACTGACCATCAAGAGTTTATCGGGATGTGCATCCAAGTATTGTTTAAGATAATCCCAGCCACCACCGCACGCTTTAATTACGGCATTGGGCGTCATGTCCTGAATGTGCAAATAGCCATTGGCTGCGTGATCAGATGCATCATTTTCTCCTATATTTTCACATTCTATATCTTTTGGAACCTCACCGGCAATGATATATTCCATATTATCCCACCGATACCTTTCCCATGCAATATACGAAGTGAGGATATGCGGATAGATGAACTCTTTCTTTTTCTGCGGCAGAAGGTTGTACCAGGAATAGGATGTGCCAACCGGGTCCGCCATCTGGAAAGACGGAGCCGAATAGGGCGTGCCGGCCTGGCTGATGGTAAGGGCCGCCTTCGGCCTGTCGCCGTTCAGGTTATCTTCGTTGGAAAGATAGATTTGGCCGGTCCGGAGAAGGTCCGGATTTGCTTCGGCATTGATTGTAAGGACGTTCCCGCTACGGGTCACCGCCAGCCAGCCGGCATCCTTGGCCACGGCAACAGAAAGCACATTCGTGGTATAACTCACCTGCAGTTGACCTCCTTCCTTTGTCATGGTCCGGCTGTCGCCTCCCTCGAAGATGAACCATTCCTGCTCCACAGGGACTGTTCTCATTACGGTGTTTTTCCCGTCGGTGACAAAGACTGTAAGTTTGCTGTATTCGTCTATGATGTCGCCCGTGGAATAGCTGATGTATTGTCCGTCAACCCTTGCTTTGATATCGGCAGAGGTCATAACCTCCACTTCGGCATTAACCGGGGTAACCGAGAAAGACAATTTGCCGGTACAATGGGGAGCGGCAATTATCTTTTCCCTGTCCACCGTGATCTGCAGGCTGGTGGCATAGCAGAGCGTGAATGTCTGGCCGTCGGAGAGCTCAAACACAACGTAGTCGTCCTGGACGGTTACGCCATTGAAGAAGGAATCGCCGTCACGGCCATCGGCTCCGGTGGCTTTGTCCAGTTTAGTCCAGGTTTTGCCGTTGTCGTAGGAGACGAACCAGTAACCATCTTCTATCTTCAGCAGCGGGGTGACGCCGTCGGTCCCGTTCTGCCCGTCATGGCCATCAGTGCCGTTCTGGCCGTCACTGCCTACGGCCTTGACTTTCTTTCCCTTGTCGTCCAGAAGCCATTCGCCGTCAAGAGTCCAGTACCAGATGCCGTCAGTGTCCTGCCTGATGCTGATGGACGGCGTATGACCATCCGCGCCATCATGGCCGTCTGTCCCGTTCTGCCCGTCTTGGCCATCGGCTCCGTCCTTGCCGTTATAGACGGTGACGCTGCCGCTTTTGTTGAAGTTTATACGGTATCCTATAACTTCCCCATCCTCATAGACCGGCTCTACGGAGGTAACGTAATCGGCATCCTGCAGGGCGGCAACAATGGTCTGGAGGCCTTCCAGGCTGGAATTAAGCTGCCCGACCAGGGTCTGGAGTTTCTCGTATGCGTGCCAGGTCGGGATCTTCAGCTCGGATCCGTCGGAAAGATAGAAGATGACATAGTCAGGGTCCGTCAGGTAATCTACATCCAGGAAGACGCCATCTCCCTGTGGGTTGTCGTTGCCGATAATGGCTTTACCCAGTATCGTCCAGTTTTGGCCGTTGTCGTAGGAGACGAGCCAGTAACCCTCTTCAATCTTCAGTTTAGGGGTGACACCGTCTGTCCCGTTCTGGCCGTCATTGCCATTTTCGCCATCTTTTCCGTCGCGGCCTTCGGCCTTGATTTTCTGCCCGTTGTCGTCCAGCAGCCATTCGCCGTTCAGCGTCCAGTACCAGACACCATCCGTATCCTGACGGACCCCAATCACCGGATTGTGCCCGTCTGTTCCGTCCTTACCGTCTTGCCCGTCTATCCCATCCTGTCCATTATAGATGGTGATGGGTGTACCTTTCGCAAATGTGATGGAATAGCCCGTCACTTTGCCATCCTTTTCTATGGGATTGACAGCCGTGATATAATCTCCCTGCTGCATACTGCCCACGAGTGTCTGCAGGGCCGAAATGTTGGCGTTCATTTCGCTGCAAAGCTGTTCCAGCCTCGTCACTCTTTGCTCCAGGTCCGAAATCCGGCTTTCGTAGTCCGTCTCCTGGGAACAGGAACAAAGCACGCCAATCAATGAGATGGATAGCAAAAAGCAGATGTATGCGCGTTTAATCATCATAATTACCTGAAGTGTAATATTCGTTACACCACCTAAAACACATATATGATTCACCATACAACACTCTATCCACCCTAACTCTATTAGCTTTGACTTTCTTTCCATCATAATATATTTCATATGGATTAAGCAGACCTTCTTCAGGTTCTATATTACCACAGATTTTACCCTCTGCTTCATTATCATTTATCTTCCAATATAAATCATCAAACTTATTGTCATAAATGATAGAAAGTTTACTGATGTCAAAATCACTTTCAGCCTCTATCTTAAAAGTGATTTTCTTAGTGAACGTACCACCATATCGTATTTGATACCCTTGAATATAGTAACGGTTACCTGCTTTCAAATTCAATTTCTTCTCCACCCAATCCTCTCTTTTTACATTTTCGCTAATATCATAATCCTCAATTGCATATAATTCACCATTAACATCAGCATAATCTTCTATCTGTTGACCTGTCTCTTTATCTATGATGGTCAAATCATTCATTTCACTTGTGAGCAAAATGGATGTAGTGTCTTTTGATACTATTCCATCGTACTGCAGAAAATCCATCCGACGGCCTATATCATCATATGTTGTTTCATCATTTATAATTTGAGCGCACTTGCCCAAATAGCATTCACAATTAAATGTGACTAAATAGACCTTCTTTTTATTCTCTTTCATATTTGTGTTTTGTTATAGTGTTCCTACAAAGATAATGAAAATGACTGAGAACACCACTCTCAATACTTAATATAGAACGATTGCCAGAGTAATTCAATGAACTATGAGAAATCCAAACAGTCATAAGTGTTCAACAGTTCTTCCTGTCTCAAACCTAAATATCTCCGAGTCACATTCACACTACTGTGATTGAAGAGTTCTGAGAGTTTAATCAATGCCATTTCACTGTTCTCTCCAGCCATTTCAACAACCTTTCTGCCGAAGCACTTTCGCAGACTGTGATTGCTGAAATGGTCGATGTCTTTGATCTTATATTCATCTTTTATTTCTTTCAGAACAACATTGAGTCTTTGTGTACTGAATACTGTGTGTTTCTGTGACACAAAACAAAGAGAGTTAATATCTCTGATATGTAGCGCAGAATAGCATTTTCGGATGTGATTCTGAAAGTCAGGGTTGATCTTGATTGTCCTGTTCTTTTGTGTTTTCTGCTCAGTGATAGAGAACGTACTATCGTTGAGCAGTATCGCCCATGTCAGCCTCTTTGTATCACTGACTCTCAGTCCAAAGAATGCTCCGCATCCGATGTAAAGACTCATTATGTAGTTCTTATCCCTATACAGTTTGCGGACGAGAGAAAGCATTGTATTCCACGGTAGATAGTCGCTTGTTGAATGATGTGATGATAATGTATTCATGTCCTATATTATTTGGTCACTGTAATATAGAACCAAACACCTCAATATTCAGTAAACTATTAGCTTTTATTCGCTTTGTTTTATATATATTTCAATGGTTTTAAGGTAATTGGTTTACTGTCTTTAAAACCATTGAGAATCAGCTTCTCCATAACGATATATGCGTTTTCCCTTGCCAGTTCAACGAAAAAACACTATCTTTGTGACCTGTTAAAAGATTAAAACGAGAATATTATGGCGAAACATAACAATTCTTTACGTGGTATTAAGAAAGACATCGACTACGTGATCGGTGCATTTGTTGACGACTGCGGACTGTTCCTTTCCGTCCACAAGGGCGAGAATGTGGAAGAAGTTGCCGGCCTCATCGACGAAGCTGTCGACCTGTTCAACGACTTGCGCAACCGTAGCGTCAATCCCGAGGGAGACAAGCGCGCCTGGTACCAGGCTATCCGCAAGGAGCTCGTCGAGAAGGTGGACGCGCTCTACGACAAGCTCAGCGCCGCCGTCAAGAAATCCGTCGCCGCGTAATTCCGACGCCTTTCCTTCATTAAAGTGTTCCCGGTGGTGCCAGATTATGGACCACCGGGAACACTGTTTGTCATTCCACGGAGCTTTCGTCATTCCACGGAACATTCGTCATTCCACGGCTTGACCGTGGAATCTTACTTCCCGGCCAGATGGCACTCCCAGGCCCAGGCGGATTTCAGCGTCTCCTCGATCGGACGGGTAGCCTTCCAGCCCAGATCGTTGTTGGCGAGGGTCGGGTCTGCCCAAATGGCGGTAATATCGCCGGGACGGCGGGGGGCGATCCGGTAATTGACCTTGACACCGTTGACCTTCTCGAAAGCGTTGACGAGCTCCATCACGCTCAAGGGACGGCCAGTACCGACGTTGAAGATCTCGCAGCCTTTCTTCATCTTCCCCTCGATCATGCGGGTTACGGCGAACACATGCGCACGGGCCAGGTCAACGATATCGATAAAATCGCGCTTGCAGGTGCCGTCTTCCGTAGGATAATCGTTACCGAAGATGTTCAGGACCTCCCGCTTTCCGATCGCTGTCTGGGTGATGTAAGGGACGAGATTGTTGGGAACGCCGCGGGGCAGCTCGCCGATCAGGGCACTCGGATGGGCGCCGATGGGGTTGAAGTAGCGGAGAAGGATGCCCTTGATTTTGCCGCCGGAAGCCTTGACCGTGTCCCGGAGAATGTCCTCGCACATGGTCTTGGTGTTGCCGTAAGGCGACATGGCGGGCTGGCGGGGCGTGTTCTCCGTCACGGGGACCACCTCGGGCTCTCCGTAAACTGTCGCCGAAGAGGAGAAGAGGACGTTGCAGCCGCCCTGCTCCTGCGCCGCCTCGAGGACGTTGAGGAAACTGACGAGATTGTTCTTATAGTACTTGAGCGGCTGCTCGACCGACTCGCCGACTGCCTTGAAAGCGGCAAAGTGGATGACGGCGTCGATAGGATACTTCTTAAAGATGGCTTTGGCGGCGGCTTCGTCGCAGAAATCGACCTTTTCGAAGGGGAGGTCGGCCCGACCGGTTATCTTTTTGACACCCTCGAAACAGGTCATGTCGCAGTTGGACATGTTGTCGGCGACGACGACATCGTAGCCGGCTTCGATGAGTTCGACGGTAACGTGGCTTCCGATAAAACCGGCGCCACCGGAGACGAGTACGGTTTTCTTGCTCATATTGTGCTATGAATTAATGGTCAATCCTTGCAAAGTTAGCATTTTTTTCAGCAAAAGTCGTATTTTTGTACCCGCTATGAGAAAGATTCTGTTTTCCCTGTTATTACTGGCCCGGGCGCTTGCTCTCACCGCACAGGGGAGCGTTCAGGAGTATGTCGAATCCGTTGCCCGGGAGGAACCCCTCCGGAGTGCCGTTGTCGGCGTGCTGGCGGTCAGCGCCCGGGGCGATACGCTCGCGAAGTATAACTGGCGGAGCAAGTTGGTGCCGGCTTCCAACATGAAGCTCATCACCACGGGAGTGGCCCTTCAGCGGCTCGGCGCCGGCTATCGGTTCGAGACGGCGTTGGGATACGACGGGGAGATCCTGGACGGGTGTCTCCATGGCAACCTCTACATCATCGGCGGCGGCGATCCGACACTCGGCGCTGAAGACACGATCGCCATCCCGACCGACACGCTCTTTTCCCGCTGGAAAGGCCTTCTGGATGCCGCCGGGATCTGCTCTATCGACGGTTTCGTCGTCGGCGACGGCCGACGCTTTGCGGGTCATCTCGAGAATACAGACTGGAACATCGACGATGCCGGCACCTACTTCGGCACAGGCGGCGACGGGCTCTGCTTCCATGAAAACAACCTCGATTTCAGCATCGAGCCCGGAGACAGCATCGGCGCCCAGCCCCGGATCATCTCCCTGTCGCGTTACGGAACGCCCTGGCTTCACATTCGCAACCACACCACAACCGGAGCGAAAGACAGCGGCAACAGTGTCCTTTTCTTCACCTCCGATCTTGCCCCCTTTGCCGAATGGCGGGGATCCTTTCCGCTCGGACGCAAACGCTACCTGACCAGCGTATCCAATAAATACGGTGCCCTCACGGCAGCCCACGCCTTCTGCTGCTGGCTCGACGAGGCCGGCGTGACGGTCATCGACGGCCCGGCAGACATCGACCGGGACGGACAGATCCGAAGCCTGGAGGATCTGGCGGCCGGGGCTGTCATTCCGAGCGGAGCGAAGGAATCATTCCTTTGCCGGAAGGCTGTCCCGCAGGACAGTCTCGTCCGCATCGGCGCGACCCTTTCCCCCACCCTGTCGGAGATTGCCCGGGAGACGAATCTTCGCAGCGATAACTTCTATGCGGAAATGATTCTCCGTGGCCTTGGGCTCGAGGTCAAGGGCGCGGCCGACTATGACAGCGCCATCGCCGCCGAGAAGGCTGTCCTCTCGAAAATGGGCCTCACCCTCGGCAACTCCGTCCACCTGTCGGACGGCAGCGGTCTGGCCAGAAATAATTATGCGTCACCGGATTTTCTCGTCCGCTATCTCCGAGTCGTCTGGAAAAGCAGCATCCGCGGCAGTTTCCTCGGCACGCTCCCCCGGCCCGGCGGAAGGGGTACGCTTGAGAACATGATGAAAAAGGCGGACTCGGCCGTCAAGAAGCGCATCCGTCTCAAGAGCGGTTCCATGAACGGTGTTCTCTGCTACAGCGGCTACATTCTCCCCTCTGACGGCACGGCCGACGGCAACTCGAACGTCATCTTCGTCTCCATCCTGACGAATAACGCCTCCGTCGGCGCTTCGAAGGTCCGACCGCTGCTGGAGGGCATCCTCGTACGGCTGGCAGCGGAAAATTGATCCCAGGTAAGGGATCCTCCCCCGAAAGGGTTGGTTTTGTCGATTTTTTCATGTATGTTTGCAAAAATGCACATAATATGAAGTACTTACGATTACTTTGTTTGCTGCTCGCCGCCGGAGCTTTCCTGCTGACAGCCTGTGAGACCGAAGAGGATCCTACCACCGACCAGCCCGGCGGACAGGAACAGCCGGAAGACCCTGACAAGCCCGGAACACCCGGACAGCCCGCAGCACCGGACTTTACCCCGGAAGCCTGGTACAAGACCAATTACTGGCTCCGGACCGACCGCGAGAAGGAAGGCCTGCGCGGGCCTGTGAAACAGTGGCACGAAACCACCTATGTTTCCTATACCTTATATGAATACGACCAGGCCGGCCATTTACTCAAGGAATCCACCTACAACAACAGCGGCAACCTGAGTTCCGTGACGGAATACACCTACGACGGCGAAGGCCGCCGCACCCGGAGCGTCTGTTCCGACGGCGCCGGCTACCTGTTTGAGGAGCGCACGTATGAATACGGCAACCCGGGCAAATATGTATGTGCCGAAACCTACCTCTACCACGATGCCGTGCTGGTGGGACTGTCGGGACGCAGCGAAGCCATCATCCCCGGCCTGTCATTCATGCGCATCAATACGCCCAATGACGCCCAGCACGACCGTTTCACGGAACGCACCTATACCTTCGACAGCGACGGAAACCTCTCCATCCGGGATTACCGGTACTGGGTGGACAAATGGGATGGCAACAAAATCATGGAGGATACGGTTACCGATTACACGTATCGCTGGATATACAAGGACGGCTATCCGTATGCCACCGCACCGGAGAACCTCAGCGACTACGCCGTCACGTCCATGACATGGCAGTCCAACGGCATGCCTCTTACCTGGGACTGCAAGATCAAGGAAAACACATACACCTGGCTGGGTGAGTATCGTATCAACCACTGTGAATGGTTTGAGAACGACCGTGTCCTTGACTTCAAGGACTATACGCACGTGGCGGGCTACGTGGGCAGCTGGCTGGCCGACTACTGGCGCAAAAAAGAATTCGACGAGCATCAGGAGTTGACCCACATGCAGTTCGACGTCTACAACGAAGGACAACACTTCGACTATTACTATACGGATTACGAATATGATTCGCACGGGAACTGGATTTCCCGCAAGGAAGACACCACAGGCATCCTGGACGGCAACCAAAGCATAACCAAAGCCACCCGGGAAATTGTTTATTATTAGCCAGCTATACGATTATGAAACATTATTTTGCCATCATTCTCAGCCTGGTCTGCACCGCCGGGCTTTTGATCGCGGTAAACGGATGCCACAAGGAAGACGACGACGATTCCATCTCCAACACCCTGCTCCTTCGCGGCACCACCATGAAAATCAACATGGCCCTTTTCGCCCAGTATGACGATTTCTACAATTTCGACCTGGATGCCGGCGGAGATCACGGCGTTCACGGATACGGCGGATTCGAGGCTGCATGGATTGGCAAAACCACCGACCTCAAGGGCCCCTTCTTCATGTCCTTCAACCCTCAGGACGGAGGTTCTTCCATCGACCCTGTCATCAAGAGCGGAACCGTAAAGATTACCGAGGTGAAAGGCGGACTTCACATCCTGGTTGAAGCCGTAGAAGAAAACGGTCAAAAGCTCAAGATAGACGTCCTCGCGGAAGACGAGTTCAAGAAAAACTGGGACTAATCCACGGAGGAAGGATCCATCAATCCTGCGAGGAGGGCGTAAACCGTCAGGCCGGCAACCGTTTTGATGCCGGTCTTGCGAGTGATGTTCTTGCGGTGGGTGATGACCGTGTGGATGGAGAGATTGAAGCGGTCGGCGATTTCTTTGTTGAGCATACCCTGGGCCACCGCGACGAGAATCTCCTTTTCGCGGGCGGAAAGGCCGTTGTGGCCGTCGCCGCCGGATGATTCACCGAAACGGGCACTGCCGGGGCTGTCGGCGCGGACCACGGGATCGAGCAGTTTCTCTTCGACGGCCGTATGGTGGCGGAGGTCGTCCGCGAGGTCATAGAGGCGCTCGAGCACCGCTGCGGCCTGGGCGGGGTCGCATTCCTCCGGCAGGTATTTCAGAATGATATTCTTGAGGTCCTCGACCTTCTCGCCGATGTGGGTATGATCCTCCTCGTCGAGGCCGAATTCGGCCAGGTCGGGGTGCTCACCGCGGACCAGTGCGTCGACATACGGGAAGACAGTATTCTCCTCATAATCAAAGTGCTTGGACAGGTCGTCGCGGTAGTCGCGGTAGAACTGGCGGATCACGCGCTGCTTATGCTCCGGCGCGGGCTGGAGCAACTGTCGCAGCGCCGTCTCCAGGCTCACCAGCGAGGTGCCGACATAATAATTGTGCGAACTCCTAAGATAGCGAAGGAGCGCCTCCAGACTCACCCCGCGAAGCATCGCCGGCGTCGGGACGAATCGCTCGAGCGTATAGACCTGACACACAAGAAGAAAGGTCGTGACATCCACTCCCCCGCGGCGGCAGACTTCGCCGACTGTCGCCTCGCCGAATCCCGGAGGAAGGCCCATCCGGAGTGCTACGCCGAGAAGGTCGGAGTTTTCGTCGACCAGCCGGGCCATTTTCATCGTATCGGTAAAGCGGGAAGGGAGCGGTGTTTTCATTGTTTCGGAGTAAAACGCTCCACCAGCAGGGCGGAGACCACGTTGCCGGTGGAATTGGTAAGGGTAGCGGGAATGTCGACCATCGTACTGATGACCATGACGACGGCCGCCATGCCGGGCTCGAAGCCGAACACCGAGCAGACGAGCAGTTCGCCGGTCATGCCACCGGTCGGGATGGCGCCCATGACGGCACCGACGAGAATGGCCACGCCGACGAAGGACAGATAGCTCCCGAAGCCGCCGTAACCCACCCCGAGCAGGGTCATCAGAAACACGATTTTCATGACGCCGAGCTGGACAGAACCGTCCTTATGGATATTGACACCGAGCGGAATGACGGCATCGGCGATGACGGGACGAACGCCCAGACTCTTCGCGGCCTCGATGTTCTGCGGAATACAGGCCGCGCTGGAGCAGGTCCCCATGGCCGTCAGCGACGGCACGAGAATGGCCTTCCAGAACGGCAGGATGCCTTTGCGCCCGAGGGCGATCCAGACATATAGGGTATGGAGCCCGAAATAGAGCACCACCGTCAGCCCGAGGAAGATGATGAAGGCCCGGAAATATCCCTCCAGGAGCTGCCCGCCGAGCATGCCGACGGTATAGGCAAAAAAGCAGCCGAGGCACACGGGAGCAAGTTTCATGATGATGCGGAGCATATCGGCGATCCAGGCCGTCACGTTGCCGAGGGCGCGTGCGACGGGTTCAGCATAACTCCGTGAAGAGCCGGCGGCAAAACCCGCCAGGGCGGCAATCAGGATAAGCGGCAGCAGATGCGACTTCGACAGCAGCATCGGGAAGTCGCTGACCGTAAAAGTGCCGACCAGAGTTGCGGCGAGAGAGCCCGAAGCGGCTCCGGGGTCTGCGGGCGGGAGATGTGACAGAATCTGCGTCCGGTCAGCCCCGTCGAGGGGGTTCCATACCAAAAGCGCAAGGTAAGAGACCGTCGCGGCGATGATCGAGGTCACGAGAAACACCCCCAGCGTAGTCCCGAGCAGCCGGCCCACCAGCCCGCCCCTGCGCATGTTGCAGATGGCTGAGGCAACGCTGAAAAACACCAGCGGTACGATCAGGACGAAGATCAGGTTGAGAAACAGGTCTCCGAGGGGCTTGACGACGGCGGCGTCTTCCCCGAAGAGAAGGCCGGCCACGGCACCGAGCACGATGCCGAGAAGCAGGAGCAGCGTCGCTCCGTAATTTTTCAGGAAAGGTGTCAGATGCATATCCCCAACGCTTTGGTACTGCAAATTTAATAGATTTTTTTGTATCTTTGTTGATTGGAATAATGAACGCTTATGGCATTTTTTAATTTTGGCATATTTGGCGAGCCCGAGCACCGCGTCTTCAACTACAGACCCCGGTACTACGACCCTGAGAAAGAGGCCGTCAAGGAGAAGTTCGCCGATGTCGACGGCACGGCCGAGAAGAAGGAATATGTACCCGGGACCTATCTCAAGGGCGCTTTCCGCCGCGAGAACCGCTACCGTACCGTTACCAGCCGCACCCGGACGATCGCGTCCCTGCTGGGACTGCTCATGGTCATCGTCATCCTGATCTATATCGCCAAAATCTATCCGACCCTGGTCAGGGGGATCCAGGCACAGAAAGAGCAGCAGCAGGAGCAGAAGAACAATTTCGGTGCGGATGATGCCGACGAGTGGGGCCTGTATAATCCGAACGACTATTAGCCTATGGCGCTGCTTCGCATCCTTCCCCGGAATGTCGCCGACATGATTGCGGCGGGCGAGGTCGTCCAGCGGCCGGCGTCCGTCGTCAAGGAACTTATGGAGAATGCGCTGGACGCCGGCGCCACCCGCGTGAGCGTGCTGGTGACCGATGCCGGAAGGACCCTCATCCGCGTCATCGACGACGGCGCCGGGATGTCCCCCGACGATGCCGTCCTTTGCTTCGAGCGCCATGCCACCTCGAAAATCGCCGAGCCTGACGACCTCCAGCATATCCTGACTTACGGCTTCCGCGGCGAGGCGCTCGCATCGATCGCCGCCGTCTCGGAAGTGACGCTCCGTACGCGCCGCCAAGAAGACGAAGTGGGCTGCGAAGTGGTCATGGCCGCATCCGAGCACCGTTCCACCCGGGAAGTCTCTGCTCCGACGGGCTCTGATTTCTCGGTCCGGAACCTCTTTTACAATATCCCGGCCCGGCGCAAATTTCTCAAGTCCGACAACGCCGAACTGCGCCACATCATCGAGGAGTTTACCCGCATCGCGCTGACGCGGCCCGACGTCAGTTTCGACCTACGCAGCGGCGAACGCGAACTGTTCAGCCTCAAGCCGGTGCAGTCGCTCAAATTCCGCATCCTGGCCCTGCTGGGGACTCCGGTCGTCGGCGATATCGTCGACGTCACGGCCGACACTTCGGTGGTGCGCATCACCGGATACGCCGGCCGTCCCGAGAGCGCACGCAAGACGCCCGGCAACCAGTTTTTCTTCGTCAACGGACGCTATTTCCGCAGTCCGTATCTCTCAAAGGCCGTACAGAAGGCCTACGAAGGCCTGATTCCGGAGGGCGCCTTCCCGACATGGTTCCTCTATCTGGAGACCGATCCCGACCGGGTGGACGTCAATATCTCCCCGACCAAGAGCGAGGTCAAGTTCGAAGACGAATCCGTCGTGTTCCAGGTGGTGTATGCCGCCGTCAAGGAAGCTGTCGGACGGTATTCGGCAGCTTTTGGGAATCTCGATTTCGACAGCCTTCCCTCGGAGACGGTTCCTTCGGTCGGCCGGCAGTTCGAGGAGTATCGCGGCGTGGCGAAAGAGCCTTCCGCTCCCGTGGACGAGTCGTTTAATCCGTTTGACGATATGTCATCTCGACCGAGCGGCGTTCCTTTGTCATCTCGACCGAGCGCAGCGAGTGGAGAGATCCCTGAATCTTACGCACCGCTGTTCGACGACCCTTCGTACGGCCGGCTGCGGGAACAGGCGTCGCTTGCCACCCCGCAGATCCTGACGCTGAAAGGACGCTACCTGGTGGCGCCATCCTCGTCGGGGATGATGCTCGTACACCTCCGCAGAGCGATGGAACGCATTCTTTACGAGCGCTTTATCGCTGCATTTCAGGCGAACGAGCCCGTCACCCAGGCAGTACTTTTCCCCGTTCGGGTTGCCGTCGGGATCGACGCCCGCCTGCTCTTTGACGAGCATGCCGCATTGCTGGGCAGCCTCGGCTTCGACATTGCGCCTTTCGGCGAAGACTGCATCGTCGTAAACGGCGTTCCCCAGGGCTACAGCGCCGAGGAAGGGAAGATCCGCGAGATGGTGGCAGACCTTGAGATTGCCCTCTCCGATGCGCCCGCCACGCTGCCCCAGACGGTCCTTGGATCGCTGGCGGAGAAGTTTGCGATGCTTGGGGCTACGCATGCCGATGTCCCCGCCTCCCCTGCCGCCGCACAGGCCCTGCTGGAGGCTCTGCTGTCGACCGAGAATCCGGAGCGCACGAGCAGCGGCCGCCGCATCATTGCCATTCTCCCGCTCGACGAGCTGGACAAGAAGTTTCAAGCATGAGTTATTATAACTACTCCTCCGATCAGCCCCGCGGCTTTATGGCGGAGACGCCCGTTACGCGGAACCTTCTGATCGTCAATATCATCCTTTTTATAGCGGCCTCCGTCAGTCCGGCCGCCTTCGACAGTTTTGCCCTCTACTACCCGGCCTCGGAGTACTTCCGTCCCTGGCAGTTTGTCACCTACATGTTTATGCACGGCGGGTTTGCCCACCTGTTTTTCAACATGTATTCGCTGTGGCTCTTCGGCGCTGTCGTCGAACGGATTCTCGGGACGAAACGCTACCTGATTCTCTATTTTGCCGCCGGCATCGGCGCGGCGCTGATCCATCTGGGGGTGGAGTATCTCCAGTATATGAGCGCCTACCATGAATATGTCGACAAACTGACCGCCTATTTCGCCCTCGTCAGTCCGGATACCGACGCGGCGGCGATCGAGGCTTATGCACGCGAACACTTTGTGCCGGAATATCTGGCCGTTGTCGGCATCGAGGGCATCTGCCCGCCGACGGTCGGTGCCTCGGGTGCGATTTACGGCCTCATGATGGCGTTTGCCATGCTCAATCCGAAGGCCGAGATGATGCTCATTTTCCCGCCCGTACGGCTGACGGCCCGCTGGATGGTCATCATTTTCGGCGGCCTGGAGCTCCTGACAGGTATTTTCTATACCTCCGACGGAGTGGCGCATTTCGCCCATCTCGGCGGGATGATCTTCGCCTTTTTCCTGGTGTTGTACTGGAAACAGAAGCTGTATCGCAGCAATTGGTAGATATGGATACGGAAGTTATTCTTAAACAAGCTCTTGAGGCGCTTCGCAGCGGCGGTGTCATTCTCTATCCGACCGACACGGTCTGGGGCATCGGCTGCGATGCGACAGATCCTCAGGCCGTTGCAAAAGTATTCGCCATCAAGCGGCGTTCCGAGGCCAAGTCGCTGGTGCTGCTCGCCTGCGACCTCGACATGGTGGCCCGTTTCGTGCGGGAGATTCCCCCGATGGCCGTCGATCTGGTGGAGGTCAACGACGCTCCCATGACACTGATTTATCCCGGCGCGATGGCCGCCCCCCGACCGGTCATTCCTAGCGTTCCCTCTGTCATTCCGAGCGAAGCGAAGGAACCCGTCCCGGTCAACCACCGCCTCCTCGCATGGAACGTCGTCGCCGAGGACGGAAGCGTCGGGATCCGCATCCCGATGGCGGAGTTCTGCCGTCAGCTCTCTTATAAGCTCGGCCGCCCCATCGTGTCGACATCGGCCAATTTCTCCGGCGAGCCGACGCCGCTTCGCTTTACCGATATTCCGGAGGAGATCAAGGCCGCCTGCGACTACGTCTGCCCGCCGAAAACCGACACAGAGTCGACCGGAAAGGCCTCGCAGATCATCCGGATCGGGCTTCGCGGAGAAGTGGAGATCATCCGGAAGTAGCTCTATGGAAATCTTTTACGCATACGAGGTTGACGGCTCGCTGTGCCGCCTGGATGCCGAGGAATCAGGACATTGCGTCCGGGTGCTCCGGCGCCGCGCCGGGGACGAAGTCTCCGTCATCGACGGGCTCGGCACGCTCTATCGCTGCCGGCTCATCGACGACAATCCGAGAGCGGCCGTCGCGCAGGTGCTGGAGAGGGTGCCTCTCTGGGGCGCACATCCCTACCGGCTCACGATCGCCTGCTGCCCGACAAAGAATAACGACCGCTATGAGTGGATGGTCGAAAAGGTGACGGAGATTGGCGTAGACAGGATTGTGCCGGTGATCGGCGAGCGTTCCGAGCGCAAGGTCTACAAGACCGACCGCGCCCTAAGGATTGCCCTTTCCGCCACCAAACAGTCGCTCAAAGCCCGGATCCCCGATGTCGCCGAGCCCCTTTCCGTCCGCGATTTTGTCGCAGGCTGTGCGGATTCCGCCGCCTTGAAACTGATTGCCTATTGCTTCGAGGACGAGACGCATCCGCGGCGGTCGATTGCGGAGGTACTGACGGAGGATCACTGTCATCTCGAGCGCAGTCGAGAGATCTCTCCACGCGCTTCGCTCGGTCGAGATGACAAGGGGGGGACGCTTGAAATCACCGTCCTGATTGGCCCGGAGGGGGATTTCTCGCCGGAGGAGGCGCGCCTTGCGATAGAAGCGGGATTCATACCCGTACACCTTGGCGCCTCCCGGCTTCGCACCGAGACGGCCGCCGTCACCGCCGCCACAGCCGTATATCTGCTATGTTCATAGGTCTTATCTCAGACACCCACGGCACCTTTTCCGCCGAATTCCGGGAATTTCTCGCGCCTGTCGACGAGATCTGGCATGCCGGTGATTTCGGAGGCGGACTGGAGACGGCGAAAGAGATCGCGGCGTTCAAGCCCCTTCTCGGCGTTTACGGCAATTGCGACAATTTCGATCTCCGTTATGAGCATCCCCAGTTCCGTTTCTGGGACTGCGAGGGGATGAAGGTGCTGATGACCCATATCGGCGGGTCCCCGGGGCATTATTATCCCGAGGCACGGGGCCTCATCCGCGACTATCGGCCCGACATTTTCGTCTGCGGCCATTCGCATATCCTGAAGGTGATGAACGACCCTTCAGAGCGGCTCCTCTATCTCAATCCCGGAGCGGCCGGCATCCTGGGCTGGCATACGGTCCGGACCGCGCTGCGCTTTCATATTGAGGGCGGAAATATCCGCGATATGGAGGTTTTCAAGCTGCCCCGGTAACGCCGCACGGCGAATTTGTTAATTTTTTACAAAATATTTCTTTTTTTCGCAAAGAAAGCGTATTTTTGCGGTAATGCGCCGTTAGGATAAGTTTTTAACCATTAAATACATTGCATTATGAAGAAGATTTTTGTTGCCGCCGCGATCATCGCCATGTTCGCCGCTGTTTCCTGCAAGAACGACAAGAAGGCCGACGAGAAGCCCGCTGAGGAAGCTCAGGTCGAGTGCACCAAGGACTGCGAGAAGGAGTGCTGCAAGGACGAGTCCGTCGCCGGTCAGCTCCAGGAGAAGGCTGAGGGTGCCGCCGTCCAGGTTGGTTCCGCCGCCATCGACGCTGCTGCCGACAAGGTGCTGGAGAAGCTTTAATCGCTTTCTTTCCCCGATTTTTACCGGACTGCATACAGGCAGCCCGGTTTTTTTGTATCTTAGCGGAAAATCTGTTACGCCATGGCCGTAAAACCGACTCCGAAAGCTCCTAAGACCGTATGGGTATGCACCTCCTGCGGCAACGAATTCCCGAAATGGATGGGGCAGTGCCCCGCCTGTAAGGAATGGAATACCCTCCAGGAGAGAGAACGCATCACCGGCGTCACGGCCGGGCGCGGGCCCCAGCACGTCCCCGGCGCCAGTGGAAAGCCCGTCCGGCTCCGCGAAGTCGAGTCGGTGGGCGAAGACCGCGTGTCGCTCGGCAGTGCCGAGGTGGACCGCCTGCTCGGCGGCGGCATCGTTAAGGGGTCGCTGGTGCTGATCGGCGGCGAGCCCGGCATCGGAAAGTCCACCCTGTCGCTCCAGCTGCCCCTTCGGAGCCCTCAGCTCAAGACGCTCTATGTGACCGGAGAGGAAAGCGTCCGGCAGGTCAAGATGCGGGCCGACCGTCTCGGCGGAGACAGTTCCAACTGCCTGATTTACAGCGAAACGCTGATGGACAATATCCTCGCCGAAGCGGAAGAGGCAGCCCCGGACCTGATGATTGTCGACTCGGTCCAGACGATGTACTGCTCCGGTGTCGAGTCCACGGCCGGCAGCGTTTCGCAGATCAAGGAGACCGCCGCCCGGCTGCTCCGTTTTGCCAAAGAATCCGGCATTCCGGTCGTCCTGATCGGCCACATCACCAAGGAAGGCGCCATCGCCGGCCCTAAGATTCTCGAACATATCGTCGATGTCGTACTACAGTTCGAGGGCGAGAACCGCGGCCCCTACCGGGTGCTGCGCAGCATCAAGAACCGCTTTGGTTCGACCTCCGAACTGGCCGTTTTCGAGATGACCGGCACCGGCCTGCGCGAAGTCAGCAATCCCTCCGAGCTGCTGATTCCCCAGCACGAGGACGGCCTGAGCGGCACTGCCGTCGCCGCCATGCTCGACGGGGTGCGCCCCTTCCTTTTCGAGGTCCAGGCGCTGGTATCCTCGGCCGTATATGGCACCGCCCAGCGCAGTGCGACCGGTTTCGACGTCCGCCGCCTCAACATGCTGCTGGCCGTGCTGGAGCGCCGTGCCGGATTCAAACTGAGCCAGAAGGATGTGTTCCTGAATATGGCCGGCGGCCTCCGGATCACCGACCCGGCCTGCGACCTGGCGGTCGTCTGCGCCGTGTTGTCTTCGAATTTCGATTTCCCGATTCCGTCCGATATCTGCTTTGCCGGCGAAGTGGGTCTGAGCGGAGAGATCCGTCCCGTCTCCCAGGCCGAACGCCGTGCAGCCGAAGCCGGCCGACTCGGATTCAAGAAGATATTTGTTTCGGCTTATACCCGCTTCGACAGAAAACCAACGGGCATCGAAGTGGTACGCGTGGCCGATATTCCAGCCCTCGTCAAGGCGCTTTTCCGCTAGCGCCAGATCAGCGCCGTCGCCCAGACTTCGCAACCTTCACCACGGCCGACGAAACCGAGGTGCTCGGTTGTCGTGGCCTTGACGCTGACCGCATCCATCTCTACGCCAAGAATCGGGGCCAGGGTACTCCGCATGGCAGCGATATACGGGGCCAGCTTCGGGCGCTGGAGGGCGATGGTAATATCGACATTGCCGACCTTCCAGCCCTTTTTATGCAGAATCTCCATCACATTCGCCAGCAGAATCTTGCTGTCGATGCCTTTCCAGGCGGGGTCGCTGTCCGGGAAATGATGGCCGATATCGCGGAGCGCAAGGCAGCCCAGCAGGGCGTCGCAGAGGGCATGGATGGCCACATCGCCATCCGAATGGGCGACGCAGCCGAGGGTGCTGTCAGGGATCTGGACACCGCCGAGATAAAGGGGCAGTCCAATGGCAAGGGCGTGTACGTCGTAGCCGTTTCCGATTCTGAAGTCTTTCATAGGAATAGCGTCCACGGCATCAGTCCGTGGTAACTGCAAAGATATGTAAAATTCTTTGTATATTTGCACGATGAAAAAGATTGCAACCCTGATTCTGACGCTTTTCGCCCTGGTTCCGGCCTGGGCAGGCGGCGACGATACACTGGACCGCATTGAGGCGGCCGGAAGCGGCCTTACTTCGCTCGAAGGCAGTTTTTCCCAGGCCCGGACCATCAAGGCCAGCGGCAAGACCAGCAACTTCAGCGGCAGCTTCTACTTTTGCGCTCCGGACCAGTTGTCCATGATCTACAACGAGGAGAGCGAGGGGCTGGTGCTCAATAAGGACAAGTTTTTTATCCGCCGCGGCGGGAAGGCCCATAAGGGGGTCATCAGTCACAACAAGCAGATGGAGCAGCTCTCCAGCGTCCTTTTCGACTGCGTCCGCGGGAAGGTACGCGCAGTCGCGGAAGCGAACAACGCAACCACCGCCGTCTCCAGCGAAAGAGGCACCTGCGTCGTGACGATCACCGCCAAAAAGAAGAGTTCCAAGGGCTTTACCCGCATCGTTCTCCGCTACAGCAGCAGCGACATGATGCTGACCGGCGTCCTGCTCGAGGAGTCTTCCGGCACGATCAACGAGTATAAACTCTCCCAGCTCACCGGCGGCAAACAGATCCCTGCATCCCGTTTCGAGATTCCGAAAAAATGAAGCGTTTAGCCACTCTCCTGCTGCTGGCATTGCTGCCGATTGTCGCTACCGGACAGATTCGCACCGGCAGTGACATCGAATCCGGCAATTTCGCATTCGGCATCGACAATTATCTCCTTGTCAGCGCCGCTTCGGGCGGGAAAGCCGCCTTCGACTTCTCCACCTGCGGAAAAGCCTTCAAGGTCATTGCCGAGGACGGCTGCGTATCCGTTGGAGAAACCGTTCTTCTGGAGAAGTATCGCCCGGTGCTGAAGGTGGACAAGCCGCTGGGAATCCCCGCATTCGCAGGAAAGCCCGATATGGTCATCGGCATCCATGATTTCACTTCCAACCGCAATCCGGAGCTCGTCATCGCCCTGCGCGATCCGTTGGCCGGCGGACTGGTCGCCTATGTGTATGGATACGAAAAAGACTGTTGGAAGGCTCTTGGAGAGATAGCGGCATTCGGGCCCGAGATCTATGACTGCCGGATCTTCCGCCAGGCCATCACGGTCGAGGATGGAGAGAACCTCCACACCTGGACCTACCGCGGCGGCAAATTCGTGTTCCGCAGCAGCAACGGATCGAAGGATCCGTCCTCACTGCTTTCCCGCTGAATCCCCGCCATACTGAATTCGCATCCGCAGTAACGCTGATTATAGAAGGCCTGCTCGCGGATGATTTCGCCGCGGCGCTCCTGAAGGCCTCCTTTCCGCCAGTTGCGGGGCCACCAGGAAACATCCTCGTACGGAGCGCAGGCGGCCTCCCCTGCCCGGTCGACCTGGGCGAGATCCTTCCAGCGGGACGAGGCCAGGGTCGTCGTGAGCACCCGGAATCCGTCGGCATGGGCATAGGCGGCCGCCCGCTCCAGACGGAAACGGAAACAGGCCTCGCAGCGCCGCCCGCGTTCGGGCTCGTTCTCCCGGCCCGCAGCGACCTGGTCTCTCCAGCAGGAGTGGTCATAGCTGTCCTCCACCACCGCCACGCCCAGTTCCCGGGCATAGCGGTGGAGCTCTCCAAGACGCAGGTCATATTCGGCCCGCGGAACGATGTTAGCGTTGGAGAAGAAGACCGTAGGCAGCAGTTCCGCCCGGACCATCGCCTCGAGGATGGCGCCCGAGCAGGGCGCGCAGCAGGCATGCACCAGAATCCGGCGCTCCCCTTTCACGGGCACCTCATCCGGCAGCGATATGATCGTCTTTCGGGCCATCGGGCACAAATGTAGCGATTTTTATGCAAAAAATGATGGATCATTATTGCAGTTTCCAAAAAAAGTAGTACCTTTGCAATCCCTTCCGCGAGGAGGGGTTTATTGAGATATGGTGTAATGGTAGCACTACAGATTCTGGCTCTGTCAGTGAGGGTTCGAGTCCTTCTATCTCAACAATAACGTGGCGGGGTAGCTCAGCTGGTTAGAGCGTCGGATTCATAATCCGGAGGTCGTGGGATCGTGACCCACTCCCGCTACCAAGCCAATACACAACATACGTAATCGGGCCAGTACGACGCCCGTTACGACCCAGGAGATTCACTATATATACCCGTCGCAATACGCTGCGATGGTTTTTTATATACATTTTGGTATGATTTGTGGTATTTGTGGAAGCGTCATGAAACGATATCTTATTATAGCCCTTCTTGTCGCGGCCGGATGGGTGGCGGGAGCCGAAAGCGCCGCCATCGCCCAGACCATCACGGATTCGGGCTACCGGACGGTTGCGCATATCACCTCCGACGGCACCATCCAGGATGGCTCCTATCGCACCATCGGCCATATCAAGGATGACGGGACCGTCACGGACGGCAGTTACCGCACCATCGGGCATCTCCGTTCCGACGGCACCGTTCAGGATGCCTCCTACCGCACTGTAGGTCATATCAAGAATGACGGAACGGTGCTGGACAGTTCTTACCGCACCCTCGGTCATATCAAGGACGACGGCACCGTCATGGACGGGTCGTACCGCACCATCGGCCATGCCTCGGGAATCCCCCTCCGCTGGGCGGCTTTCTACTTTTTCTTCTGTAAGGAATGACGGAAAAGGCATATAGCGACCCGGTTCTGGGGCTTGTGCGGATCCGGCGGAAAGCAAGCGTCCGGAGGATTTCGCTTCGCGTTGCTTCCGCGCAGGAGCTGGTCCTTACCCTGCCCTGGCTGGTCCCGGTGCGGGAAGGTCTTCGCTTTCTCGAGAGTCGGCGGGACTGGGTCATCAAAGCCCGGCTGCGGCAGGCAAAACGGGAAGCCGAATATGCCCGCACGACGGATCCGTTGCCGGACGGCGGCGACATGACCGCCTGGATCGAAAGGCTCCGGGCTGAAGCGAAGCGGGTCCTGCCGCCGCGGCTGGAAGCGCTCGCGCGTCGTTATGGGTTCGTCTATAACAAAGTCTATATCAAGCACAACCGCTCGAACTGGGGCAGCTGCTCGACCCGGGGCAATATCAACCTCAACCTGAATCTGATGCGCCTGCCGGGGCTGCTGCAGGACTATGTGATGCTGCACGAACTGACTCACCTTCGCGAGATGAACCACGGGCCTCGTTTCCATGCCGCATTGGAAGAGGTCTGCGCCGACCGGTTCCGGGAGCTGCGGGAGGCGGGCGACGGCTATGCCTCGTCCCTGCCAGAAGACCTGTCTCCATCGGTCCACCGCTATCTCAGCCGCGCCATCAAGGCCTGGCGGCTGCTGTGAAGAGATTTCTCGCATTCGCTCGAAATGACGAGGAAATGCTCGAAATGACATGAATATGAAAAAAAACTACATCCTTCTCCTTCTGGGGCTGCTTCTGAGCCTTCACTGCCTTGCCGGAGGCATCGTTTCCGGCCCCTGGGTTACAGAAGCCCGGGACAACGCAGTTACCATCGTATGGACCAGTGAAAAGCCCGGCATGGCATATGTCGAGCTGAGCGACAGCACCGAAGTCTGGGAGACTTTCGCCGGTCGACGCGTATTCCATCGCCTTCACAAGGTCCGTGTCACGGGACTCAAGGCCGGGCAGGTTCTTCGCTATCGCGTCTGCGGCATCGAACTGAAGGATGACTCTTCCGCCCGCGACCCCAAGTTCGGGAAGACCTACCTCGGCGAGTGGCATGACGTCCGCACCTTCGACCCGAAGGCCGCCAGCTGCCGTTTTTCGGTGTTCAACGACATCCATATGCGCACGCATAAATACGAAGCCCTGGCCGCCCAGGTGGATTCCGCCGCGACGGATTTCCTTTTCCTCAACGGCGACATCGTATCGGCCGGCAATTATGTGCTCGATACGCTGGTGCGTTATTCCATCGATCCGCTGGGGCAGCTGCCCGCCGGTATTCCGCTGCTGTTTGCGCGGGGCAACCATGAAGGACGCGGCAACAATGTGGAACTGGTTGCGGACGTTTATCCCAACAGCGACCCGGCGCCGTTCTATTATTCTTTCCGGCAGGGACCCGTAGCTTTTATCGTCTTTGATGCCGGCGAGACCGGTCGCAAACGTTGCATCAATTACAGCGGCGGAGAGGTCTACGAAGATTATCTCAACGAACAGATCGAATGGGCCAGGAAGGCCATGCGGGAGCCCTCTTTCCGTAAGGCCAATCTGAAGGTATGCCTGCTCCACGTGCCGATGATCGACCACCCGGACCAGAACGACTACCTGCTCCAGCGCTGGCTGAACAAGCACATCGTTCCGCTTCTGAACCAGGCCGGGATCGACCTCATGATCGGAGCGGACCTCCACGAATTCATGTTCTGCGAGAAAGGAACGATGGGAAACCATTTCCCCATCATTGTCAATGACGACGCCCGCCGGCTGGACTTTTCTTACGAGAACGGGATCATCACCCTGGAGACCTGGAACGCCGATGGCGAGCGGGAATTCATGCGGCGATTCCGGCCGTAGCCTCATTATGGCCGGGTATTTGAAAACTATTGCTATATTTGCACATTAAATCGAATCCGTTATGACAAAAGCGCATATTCTTCTTTTGGCTCCGGTTCTGGCCCTGATGGTCATCGGTGGCGCCGGATGCAACAAACACGAAGTCATCGGCCACGGCGATAACAACGGCAACGGCCGCACACCCGGCCAGGACGATCCGGCCCGTCCGCAGGAGACTTTCGAGCTTCGCGAGAACAAGGCCTGGAATATCGGATATGCCGGTCGCGGCGATTTAACCGAAAGCGACGGCTCGGTGATCCGTGTCGACGATATCCTCGTCCAGGGAACGGGCGACACGCCGTATCTGGTGAGCGTGATCAGCCGCGACAATTATGCCACTTACGGCGGCGACCTGGAGGCGTTTTTGAAGGACGAACTCGCCTACAACAGCGATTATGTCTATACCTCATCCCCGATGACCATCCACTTCGATCCTTTCCGCCACGGGACCTGGTACGGTTTCGTCATCGGCCTGACCACCGAGAAAAAGCTCACCGGCGAATATGCCTGGGCGAAATTCGAAGTCGCCGAAGAGGAGCCCACGGCCGACTATCTGGCCTGGCTCGGAAAATGGAGCATCGGCAGCGGCCGCGTCAGCTATGACATCACCATCAGTCAGCAGGAAGCGAACTACGTCTACCGCATCGACGGCTGGGAAACCGGCAGCAGCATTGACCCGGACACCGGCACGGTAATGGACCAGGAGTATCTGGAGACCTTCTTCGACGCCCCGACCAGGCGGATGTATTTCACTTCGCAGTATATCGGAAGCTACAAGGACGACTATCTCGGAGACGTCGATTATTTCTTCCTCGGACAGATTGACTACGACGGCATTCTCGCGGAGCAGGGCCTTTATATCATTACGGGAGAAGGTCTCGATCTCGCCGAGGCCCGCATGACCCAGGACGGCACGGCCGCGACCGTACTCCCCTGCTCTGTCACGACCGTAATCGACGACAAGGAAGAGTTTGAAGCCCCGTTCTACAACATGCAGTATTTCTGCGACAACGGCAAGCAGTGGTATGTCTACAACGAGAACGTTCCTACCCTGCCCCTGGCGATGGTGCGAAAGAGCGGCGGTCCGGCTGCCGCTCCGGCCCTGACCCGCCGCGGCAGCGCCACGAAGGCCGTCGAAGTCTCCACCATGCCCTCGCGCGGCAAGGTCCACCGCCCGAAAGCCGAGCGCCAGAAGGCCACGGCAGTAAAGGTAAAATAAGAATAATCCTCGCGCACAAATACGGCTCTATTTGTGCGCGAGGTGCTCTATTCCAGGGAGGTCAAACACAAAAACGGGCGATTTTGTACTTGAGATTACGGTAGGCTTGGAAACATAGATTCGAGCGAAGGAAGGGATAATCCTGTAAGACGGGCAATTTGGCTCGTAGAGCAATAATACTTTCGCCGGAGTTCTACGGCGAGTTCTTTTTTCTGTACGTCCTGCATTTTATAGGGGCCACTGGAATTATACCGATCCCGGCACAAACGATAAACGATCGGCAGCAGTTCTTCATCCGGTAAAATGGGGTTTTCTCCATGACTCATAGCGAGTTCTACTTGTCTTTCCGTATTCCGGAACAGGGAAAAGACAAATTGCCTTGCATGTGCGAAATAGTATTCCACCATTTCCACATCAACAAACGATACCGGATTAACATGTCCGTCCAAGAATAACCAATGATCCGGGACAGACAAAAGGGTGGATTTCATGATTCCCCGTTTCTGACGGATCGTTAAACTACTTGCCCGTAATCCTGATGAATCTTCTCGCCGGGGTGTGAAATACAGATGAGCACTGGTCCATTCGTTATTCAGCGGGTTGATATCGGTTCGGACGACGAAAGGATTGCGGAGGACATAGGCGACTTCATCCCGAAATTGCCTGACCGTAGTTATTTCAGTGCAGCCCGGCTGTACTGACTTGAACAGGCTGGAATGGTTATGCCGCGTAAGATAGAGATCGAAAAGATAGCGAAAACGGTCAAAGAAGGACAGGCAACGGTTGAGTTTCCCCTGTAGAAGAACATGGAAATGATTGCTCATGATAGCATATACAAGAATGCTCACATCCGTTTCATGAGCAGCAATGGCAAGATAAGTGATGGCGATATCCCGTGTTTCCTTATCGCTGATGAGGACTCTGTCTTGAATCGGAGCGGTATAGAGATGATAATAGGGGCCCGTTAGCCGGAACCTTTCTTCCCGCTCCCGCTCGGCCATCCATTGGGTCTGTTGGGTTTCGTAGTCTACTTTCATGTCAGAAAGATAATCATTTCGGTCTGGTGTGCCACTCGATTTTGCGTTCAGAGTTGCAGTTTTTTTGATTTCTTATCGGTTTTTTCGTGTTTCTTATCTTCCTTTTTTGTAAGTTTGTCCATTCGTGTAATCATTTCTGACTTATGAAATTCATCTCCTGGAACGTAAACGGCCTTCGGGCGGTGGCGGGCAAAGGCTTCGCCGACATCTTCGAGCAGCTGGACGCCGACTTTTTCTGCCTGCAGGAAACCAAGCTCCAGGCCGGACAAATCGACCTTGAGTTTCTCGGGTACGAATCCTATTGGAATTATGCCGAGAAGAAGGGTTATTCGGGAACGGCTATATATACCAAACACACGCCGCTTTCCGTCCGTTATGGCATGGGAATCCCCGAGCACGACACTGAAGGGCGCGTCATTACGCTGGAGTATGAAGACTTTTTCCTCGTTTGCGCCTACGTCCCGAATTCTCAGGACGAACTCCGGCGCCTCGACTACCGGATGAGCTGGGAAGATGCCCTGCGGGAGTATCTATGCAGACTCGACTCTGTCAAGCCCGTCGTTTACTGCGGTGACCTCAACGTCGCCCACGAGGAAATCGACCTGAAGAATCCGGCCACCAATCACTTCAACGCCGGTTTTTCCGACGAGGAACGGGCCAAGTTTACGGAACTGCTCGCTGCCGGCTTCACCGATTCCTGGCGCTTCCAGCATCCGGATGAGGTGAAGTATTCCTGGTGGAGCTACCGCATGAACGCCCGCGAACGGAATGCAGGCTGGCGCATTGACTATTTCGTCGTCTCGAATCGTCTTCGTGACCGCATCGTATCAACCGAAATCCACAACGAAATCTTCGGCTCAGACCACTGCCCGGTAGAGGTGGTAATCGATTTCAAGAACAAATAAGCCACTATTTGTGCTTGACCCCCAATAAAACACGCACCTCAAGAACAAATATGGCCGTTTTTGTTCTTGAGGTGCGCGTTAGGTAGAGAAAAGGAACTATTCCAGCGTCCAGGTCGCGCCGTCTTTGGTGTCCTTAACGGTGATGCCGTAGGAGGCGAGAAGGTCGCGGATCCGGTCGCTTTCGGCCCAGTTCTTTTCGGCGCGGGCCTTCTTGCGGTTCTCAAGAATCATCTCCATAACGCCATCCAGGGCCTTCTCGGCCTTGCCGGAACCACCGGCGGCTTCTTCGTCGTGAAGACCGAGCACACCGCCGACCACCTCGTCGAAGAGCTGGCGCAGGGCAGCCTTGTCAGCCTCGGAGAGGTTCCCGGCGTTGATCATCTTGACCGCCTCGAAAAGGTGAGCAATGGCAATCGGCGTATTGAGGTCGTCGCAGAGCGCCTCCCATACGGCCTCGCTGAGGGCCGTGATGGCGCTACTTGCTCCGGAAGGCTGTCGTTGCTGGGAGACTCCGTTCGCTGCGCTCACTTCGGCCCCTCCCATTGCTGCCTGCGTCATCTGCCTCGCAGATAACTTGTCATCAACGGGCCCCTCCCCCTGCCCGTGTCCGGGGGTGGACACGCTCCCCGCAACAACACCTTCCTTCACTGCGAACGCCATGGCCGCCCCGCCCACAGCGCGCCAGGCCTGCATGAGGCGCTTGTAGCCTTTTTCGGCGGCCTGGAGGGCTTCATTAGAGAAGTCGAGCGTGGAGCGGTAGTGGGCCTGAAGGATGAAGAAGCGGACCGTCATGGGGCTGTAGGCCTGCTCGAGCTTCGGGTGGGTGCCGGTGAAGAGCTCCTGCAGGGTGATGAAGTTGCCGTAGGACTTACCCATCTTCTGGCCGTTGATGGTGATCATGTTGTTATGGACCCAGTAATGGACGCCCTGGGTGCCGCGGGAAGCGACGTTCTGGGCGATCTCGCACTCATGGTGCGGGAACATCAGGTCCATGCCGCCGCCGTGGATGTCGAACTCGTGGCCGAGGTATTTCTCGCCCATTACGGAACACTCGAGATGCCAGCCCGGGAAACCGTCGCCCCAGGGGGACGGCCAGCGCATGATGTGCTGCGGCTCGGCCTTTTTCCAGATGGCGAAATCGTAGGGCGCCTTCTTGTCGGACTGGCCGTCGAGGGCGCGGGTGCCTTCGAGCGTGGCCTCCAGAGAGCGCCCGGAAAGGATGCCGTACTTATGGTCTTTGTTATACTTCTCGACGTCGAAATAGACCGAGCCGTTGGATTCGTAAGCATATCCGGCTGCCAGAATCTTCTTGACCGTCTCGATCTGCTCGATGATGTGGCCTGAGGCACGGGGCTCGATCGACGGCGACAGGCAGCCGAGCAGGCGCATGGCCTCGTGGTAGCGCTCGGTATAGTACTGGACCACTTCCATCGGCTCCAGCTCCTCGAGCCGGGCCTTCTTCGCAATCTTGTCCTCACCCTCGTCGGCATCATTTTCGAGATGGCCGACATCCGTGATGTTGCGGACATAGCGCACCTTATAGCCAAGGTGCTGCAACAGGCGGAACAGCACGTCGTAGGTCACGCCCGGGCGGGCATGGCCGAGGTGGGCGTCGCCGTAGACCGTCGGGCCGCAGACATACATGCCGGCGCGGCCCTCGTGGAGGGGCTTGAAGAGTTCCTTGTTGCGGGTCAGGGTATTGGTCAGAAACAGTGGTCTCATAGGGTCGTATTTCAAAGGATGTGCAAGTTAGGAATTATTTCGATTCTGTGCAATTTTTCGTACATTTGCAGGCCATGTCATCTCGACCAAGCGAAGCGCATGGAGAGAGATCTCGACTTCGCCCGTGATGACAGGAAGCTCGAAATAACAGACTCATGAACATCATCGACGGAAAAAAGATAGCGGCCGATCTGAAGGCCCGTCTGGCGGAGAAGGTGGCGACCTTCCCGGAAAAATACGGCCGTGCGCCCCACCTGGTGGTCATTCGCGTTGGCGAGGACCCGGCGAGCGTGGTCTATGTCCGCAACAAGGCGAAGGCCTGCGACGCGGTCGGCATCCGAAACACGACGCTGGTGGAGGACGAATCCATCACCGAGGAGCAACTGCTGGCGAAAATCCGCATCCTCAATGCCGACGACACGGTCGACGGCCTCCTCGTCCAGCTGCCTCTGCCGAAGCACATCCGTGAGGCAAAGGTCATCGAGACCATTGCCCGCGAGAAGGATGTCGACGGTTTCCATCCCTACAATGTCGCCGGCCTATGGCAGAAGACCCCGCATATGGAGCCCTGCACGCCCGCTGGCATTTTGCGCCTACTCGATGCCGTCGGCGTGGATCCGAAAGGGAAACGGGCCGTCGTCATCGGCCGCAGCAATATCGTCGGTCTTCCTGTAGCGAAAATGCTGCTCGACCGCCATGCTACGGTTACCATCTGTCATACCCGCACGGTCGACATGCCCTCAGTGACCCGCCAGGCGGAGATTCTCGTCGTCGCAGCCGGGCGGGCGAAAATGGTGACGGCCGACATGGTGTCGGAGGGCTGCGTGGTGATCGATGTCGGCATGGATACGGATCCCGAGACCGGCAAGCTCTGCGGCGACGTTGATTTCGCGGCCGTCGCGCCGAAATGCTCCTGGATCACGCCCGTCCCCGGCGGCGTCGGCCCCATGACCATCGCCTGCCTGATGGAAAACACCGTCCGCTGCTTCGAAGAGAAGAAGCACTAATCCACTTCACGCACAAAACGGCCCGTTTTTGTGCGTGACCCCCCTGAAATAGAACACCTCGCGCACAAATAGGGCCATTTTTGTGCGTGAGCTACCGTATTGCCTCATGGACTAGCGAGCCGGTGCCAAAGAGCACCTGGGTAAGGAGCTGGGATTCGTGGGAGAGGGTGGCGAAGAGGACGCCGAAGGTGGCGAAGGACGCAGCAGGGAGGCCGCAGATGGCCGACAGGGTCAGCGCAACGGCGGCGTGGTAGGTGCCGAACGCGCCGGGCACGGGGATGACGGCCACCAGCGAACCGACCAGCATCAGCAGCAGCGTATCCGCGGCACCGACGCTCCCGAGCGAGGACACGGCCGCCGCCAGTTCGTCGGACAGCGCCGCGGTATCGATCCCCCGGAAAGCCATCACGATGCAGGATATCATCGCCCAGTAAAGCATCCAGATCCCTGCCGTCAGGACAAAAAACTTCCAAGCGTCCTTCATCCTGAGGCACGAACGGATGCCCTCGATCATCCCGGCGACAAAGCCCCAGAGACGGCCGCAAAGCCGCGACCGATCCCGCAGCCGCCATACCAGCCAGCAGCCGAGAATCACCAGCGCCAGCAGTGCCAGCAGCAGTCCCCATACCAGAAGAGTCGATGCACGCTCGCCGAAAAGGGTATCCGCAAACAAGGAACCATACCGGCTCCACATCAACGCCAGCATTACCCCGAGCAGTAGCAGCATCGACAGCGCGTCCCACACCCGGTCGGCGATGACCGTCCCGAGGACGCGGTCAAAAGAGGCCCGGCGCCGTCCGGAGGAAGGATCGACGGCAGAATGCCGCACCACATATCCGCACCGAACCAGTTCCCCGAGCCGCGACAGCGCATTGCTGACGAGATAACCGATATTGATGGCATTGAAGCAGGTGACGCGCGAAGTCGACTCATCCAGCGGCATGAGCATCATCCGCCAGCGCAGCGCCCGAAGCCAGAACACAACCGCTCCGAGCCCCATCGACAGCAGGACCCATTCCCAGCGGCAGAGCGGAACGATGGTTTTCACATCGGCCCAGGAAACCTGGCGGAAGCAAAGCCAGAGCAGTAGGGCCGCCACCGCCGCCGAAGCGGTCAGGGTAAGGATTCTCTTGCGGGACATCAGTCTTTCCGGAATACTTCGTAGATATAGGAGAAGACGCCGCCGATAATCATTGCGAGCGCCTGCGACTCATGGGCCAGAACGGCAAAAATCATCGCCTGGCCTGCCTGCATGTCCAGTCCGCCCGTATGGAGCGCCGGGAAGATGGCCGGCGAAACGAGCGCGGCCGCTACGATCAGGTGGAACGAGCCGAAGCCGCCCGGCACCGGAATCAGCATGCCGATACTCCCGGCAATCAGCAGAAACAACGCATCCAGCGGGCTCAGAACGTCGGCCGCATACACGCCGTTGGCGACCGGGGCCGCATAAGTGATGCATACCCCCATCGTCCAGTACATCAGCCAGACGCAGCCTGTATAGGCGAATACTTTCCAGGCCTGCTGCATATGGAGGCAGGACTTGAAGCCGGTCCAGATGCCTTTGATGAAATCGGCAATCTTGCGGAAGAGCGGATGGCGATTGCGGAAAATGCAGGCCACAAGGACAAATACCAGCAATGCCCCCACCAGAATCAGCACGACCCAGAGGAGGGTCATGTTGAGCCCGCCCGACGCCCCGACGGACGCGCCGGGGGATGACGGATCCGTCATGCCCAGCGAATGCGGGGCATCTGTCGCCTCGCCGCCGAAAAGCGCCCGGAACTTGCCCCAGAACACCACCAGCAGCGTAAGGAGAATGACAAAAAGCATCGAAATATCCATGATCCGGTCGAGCAGGGCCGTCCCGAAGACCTTGTCATACCTCACCAGATGCTTTCCGTCCGCTCCACGGACCGTATGGCGGGCGACATACCCGCAGCGCACAAATTCGCCGAGCCTGGGGAAAACGAAATTGGCGAGATTACCGATATTTACACCGTTGAAGGTCGAAATCCACCGGGTCGACGGGTCTACTGTGCGCATCAGATGCCGCCAGCGAAGCCCCCTAAATCCATATGCGCAGATAAGGGCTCCGATGCCGGCGACGATAAATCCCCAGCGGCACTGGCGCAGACTGTCGAGGAATTTATCCCACTCGACGTCCTTCAGCGAGAAGTACATCAGCAGCACGGCGACGGCCAGCCAGAAAAGATATTTTAAGGCCTTTTTCATCGGATTGCAAACTTACGCAAAAAATAGTATCTTTGCAAGTTGTGATTACAAGACCCATCGCATTATGAAATCCATCCTCGGAATCGGCAATGCCCTGACTGACGTTCTCGCCGTCCTCCCGGACGACAGTCTGCTCCGGAAGTACCATCTCCCGAAGGGAAGCATGCAGCATGTCGACATGGAGACCGGCGACCGCATCTGGGAAGCCCTCAAACAATACGGCGTCAAGTATGTCCCCGGCGGCAGCGCAGCCAACACCCTGACCTGTACGGCCATTTTCGGCATGCCCTCCGGCTTTATCGGCAAGATCGGCAACGACGACCTGGGGAACCTTTTCAAGAGTACGATGGAGCAGTATGGCGTCAAGGCCCAGATGCTCTACAGTGACCGCTCCAGCGGCCGCTGCATGGTTTTCATCACAGGCGCCAATGCCGAACGGACCTTCGCCGACTATATGGGCGCCACCCTCGAACTGGGTCCTGACGACCTGACCCCCGAGCAGTTCGCCGGCTACGACTATTTCCACATCGAGGGCTATCTGGTCCAGAACCAGGATCTCATCTCGAAGGCAGCGCGCCTGGCGAAGCAAGCCGGCTGCACGATTTCCATCGACATGGCCTCCTACAATGTCGTCGAGTCGAACAACGCCTTCTTCCACAACCTTATTGAAAACTATGTGGACATCGTTTTCGCCAACGAGACCGAGGCCCGCGCCTTCACGAAAATGGAGCCCCGCGAAGCCATCGACGAACTCGCCCGCCACTGCAAAATCGCCGTGGTGAAGGTCGGAAAGGACGGTTCGATGGTCCGCAGCGGCGATGAGTATTATTATATTCCTGCCTGGCCTGCAGCCACCATCGACGCCACGGGCGCCGGGGACACCTATGCCGCCGGCTTCCTGTATGCCCATTCCCTCGGCATGCCGCTGAAGGTCTGCAGCGAAATCGGTTCCATTATCGCGGCCAAGGTCGTCGAGGTCATCGGTACCAAGATCGACGTCCCCCGTTGGAAGGCCGCCAAACAAGAAATCCGCGCACTGATTGCCGCCAATACCCCTAAGTAGCGATGCAAGTAGTAGATTCAGCCATCGGAGTCATCCAGCGCCGCAGCCTGCGACGGAATGCCAGCCCTGTCGAGACCGGCATCCTGCCCCTGTCCCGCATCCACAGGGCCGTAGCGCTCATCGACGTAGAGGATACTTCCTTCGATCTTTGTAAAAACCGTCTCATCGCCTTTTTCCGCGAGCACAATATCCACGGAGAAATTTTCTTCCTGGACTTCCGCAAACTCGGCGAAGGCGAACGCCTCATCACCAGCATCAACGGCACCATCCTGCGCAAGGACCTCAACTGGTACGGACGCCCGAGCGATGAAAAGATGCGGCTGCTCAACGAAGGCGACCCCGAGCTTCTGATCAGCGCCGTCCGTGAGAAAAATTTTGCCTATGAGTTCATGGTCATGGCCTCTCATGCCAAATTCAAAATCGGGCGCAAGCAGCTGCCAGGCAATGTTTTCGATGTCATCCTCAGTGAGAAGGAAGACCATATCCTGTCGGAGGCCGATGCCTTCGCCGGTATGGCCCGCCTGATGGAAAAGATGCGATGATTCTCTGGCATTACATCATCGTCTTCCTGATTTCGATGGTCCCGCTGATCGAACTGCGCGGGGCCATTCCTTATGCCGTGGGGTTCGACCTCGACATTACTACATCCTGCATCATCGCCGTCATCGGCAACATGATTCCGGTCCCGCTGATTTATTTCTTCGCCCGCAAGGTTATCGTCTGGGGGCAGGACAAGAAGGTGATCGGCGGATTCTGCCGCTGGTGTATGACCAAGGGGGAATCCGGCGTCAAAAAACTCGAGGCGAGAGCCGGCGCCGGCCTCTACCTCGCCCTGCTGCTGTTTGTCGGTATTCCTGTTCCCGGCACCGGCGCCTGGACCGGCACCTTTGCCGCCAGTCTGCTCGGGATGGACTTTAAAAAGAGCATGATAGCCGTCTTCGGCGGCCTTCTGCTGGCCGGCGCCATCATGCTGGCCGCCTCGCTCGGCGCGTTCGCGCTAATCTAAATCGTACAGATTCAGCCCCGTTTCCGGGTCGAAACGACGGGGAAGAGCCGTGTCCGGGAAGCGGGCGACGATGAGTTCGCACGCACCGTTAATCCTGGCCGAGAGCATATGCCCGCCGACGCAGGTATAGTCGCGACGGCTGCAGGTGAGGTGGACATGGAGGTAGACATCCCCTTCCTTTGAGGAGATATTGCCGATGAGGCTCGTAATCTCCATCTGCTCGGCGAAAGTCTTGTCGACATACTTTTTCGTCGCCGGGTCGAGGAAGCGGAAAGTGGCCTCGGAGATAGCTCCAATGCCGAAAACGGTGCCGGCGAGAATATCCTTTTCGCGACAGAAAGCGGCAAGGGCTTCCGACACCTCGACATGGTTGTCAAGGCTCAGGACGTAGCGGCCGCCGGGAACTTCTTTATACGTATACATGACTCATTTCAATAATTGCCGGACTTCGTCGAGGGAGCCGTCGTTCGGGGCGGGTTCGAGGCCCAGCAGATAACAGACAAGCGGATAGACACAGACGTTGCGGAAGGAGGCGGCCACGAATCCCTTCTTGAAATCGGGCCCTTCCGCACGGAAAATGGGCTGCATGTCAGGCTCATAGGGGTTGTAGCCATGGGCGCCCGGATAAGAACGCGGCCGGTCGCCGATCTGCCACCCAAGATCCGGGATGAGCACGATGTCTCCGATGCGCTCAGAGCTTCCATAGCACAGTTCGGAAGGGATTTCCTCCTTCTTCCAGACGGAGATGTGCTCCACGCCCTGGAAGGCTTCATAGATCCGTTCACGGTACTCCGGCTTGGGGAAAATGGAGGTCGGGGACCCCGTGATGATGTGCTCGCACCAGTCTTTCCTGATATAATCGTAAGGATTGACGCAGCGGTCGTAACTGATATCCGTCATGCCGTGGTCCGAGAGGACGATAAGATCGATCCGGGAAGCATACTTCGAGCGGGCGATACCCTCCCGCAGCCGGCCTATCATTTCGTCGACCCTTGCAACGGCAGCTCCGACCTCGTCGCTGCACGGCCCGTAACTGTGGCCGCTGTGGTCCGGCTCGTCGAAATAGATCATGATAAGGCGAGGACGCTCCTTTTTCGGCAGATCCAGATAGCTCAGCGCCAGGTCGATACGCTCCTCATACGGCAGCAACTGCTGGGTATTGTAACTCTGCCAGTAGCTCGCTCTCCGGTCAGGGTCCTCCATATCCGAGCCCACCCAGTAGATGGTCGCCGCACGGACTCCCTGCCGCTCGGCCGTCACCCACAGCGGCTCGCCGAGGAAATAGCCGGAAACGCCCTTGTTGGGACCGCCGATGGAGTAGTAGCCCTGCATGTCGGGAGCCCAGAAACTGTTGTTGACGATGCCGTTATGGTCTGGGACGAGACCGGTCGCGAGGGCCCAGTGATTAGGGAAAGTCGAAGCCGGATAGGAGGCCCACATGGCCGTGGACACCCCGTTCGCGGCAAGGGCGTTGATATTCGGGCAGTCATACATCCCGGGATAGTCCCAGCGGAAACCGTCCAGCGAGACGACGATGACCGTTCGCTCCCCTTTTTTCAGGGGGCGGGAAAAAGCTTGCTGAGCCGATAAGGTCAGCAGAACCGAAACGACAGCCAGCAGGCGAAGGTATTTTTTCATCACTTGACGAGGAAAGAAGCGAAATAATCGGAGAAGAAGACGTTGGTGATCAGGTATCCGACAACGGTGGAAACGAAAACGCAGATCAGGCCCGGCATCATGAAGCTGTGGTTCAGCAGGTATTTGCCTATCTTCGTGGTGCCGCTGCGGTCGAAGTTGACCGTGGCGATATCGGACGGGTAGTTCGGGATGAAGAAGTAGCCATAGACGCTCGGGAGGACGCCCAGCAGCACCGGACCGGCGATGCCGAGCTCGTAAGCCAGCGGCAGCATGGCCACCACGACCGCGCCCTGCGAGTTGATGAGCACGGACACCATGAAAAATACCAGCGCGATGGTCCAGGGATAGTTGGTCACCAGCTCGGTGAGCATGGCCTTCATCTGGTCGAGGTAATTGCCGAAGTATGTGTCGGCCAGCCATGCGATGCCGTAGATGGCGATGACCGCCACCATACCGGATTTCCACACGGAACCGGACACGGCATTCTTGAGGTCAATCTTGCACAGCATGATATTGCAGGCAGCCGCTACCAGCATGATGATCTGGATGCACAGATTCATCTTGGGCAAGTTGATGGCCTCGGCCAGTGTCCTGCCGTCCGCGGTGTGAATCATCTGGCAGAACGCAAAACCAATAATCACCAGCAAGGCACCCAGGAACACGAATACGGAAATCTTGGCTTCTTTGGTGATGGTCAGGTCAAGGGTCGTGACGCCTTTGTTCTCATACATGTACTTATAGGTTTTCGGATCCGCCTTGCGGGCCTGGAACTCCGGATCGTCATCCAGGTCCTTGCCCCTCTTGTAGGAGGCCGCGGCGGCGCACATCAGGCCGCAGATGCAGGCCGGAATCGTAACCATCAGCACCTGCGGAATGCTGACCATGTAGCCGTTGGCGTTGGAGATGGTCACGAAGGCTACCACGGCGGCTGCGATCGGCGAGCAGGTGATGCCCACCTGGGAGGCGATGGACGCCACGCCGCAGGGACGCTCGGGACGGATATTCTTCTTCAGGGCGATGTCGCATATGATCGGCATGATGGTATAGACCACATGGCCGGTGCCGACGAGAACCGTCAGGAAGAAAGTCACCAGCGGCCCCAGGAAGGTGATATGGTCCGGGTGCTTTCGGAGCAGCTTTTCTGCAATCTGGATCATCCAGTCCATACCGCCGGACGCCTGGAGGGTGCCGGCGCAGGTCACGGCTGCGATGATGATGTAGATGACGTCCGTCGGCGGCGTACCGGGCTTGAGCCCGAAACCAAACACGAGGATGGCGAGGCCGATGCCGGAGATGGCACCGAGGGCGAGGCTGCCGTAACGCGAGCCCACATACAGCGCTGCCAGAACAATCAGCAGCTGGATAATCATGGAAAAGGTCATGCTTCTAAGATTTCAGTATAGAGTTCTGCTGTTTTGAGCATCATGCGGGGGATGTGGAACGGCCCCTTGAAAAGATTGCCCTTGGCGGGCTGGGCGACCGTGCCGTCGCGGTGGAGATAGCCGTACCATTCGCCGTAGCTCTCGTCCGGGAAGACGCGGTAGGCATAGTCGAAAGCCCTGCGATGCATCTCGAGGTACTTCTCCTTCCCGGTCGCCTGATAGGCGTAAAGCGCGGCGATAATGGTCTCGCACTGGGGCCACCAGAACTTCATGTCCTGGGAATAATCCTGCGGCGGGAAGTCCTTGCAGTCGCGGAAATTGATCATGCCGCCGCCACACTCCTCGTCCCAACCCCACTTCCAGGCCCAGTCGATGATGGTCGTGCCGATGCGAACGAGCCTCTCGTCCCAACCACGCTGCTTTGCGATGTCGAGAATAAACCAGCCCGTCTCCATACAATGGCCCGGATTGATCGTGCGGCCGGCGCAGGTGTCGATGAATTCGCCGTCCGGGCCGACCATCTCGAGGATGGATCCGAATTCCGGCTTCATGAAATAGCGCTCCAGCTCGTCGATCGAACGGTCGATCCGCTCCTCGAGCACCGGGTCGTCGGAAACCTGGGCGATGACGTTCGCAACATTGATGAGCATCATCGTAATACTGTGGCCACGGGCCTCGAAATCATATTTCGGCGGCAGGAAACCGGGCGTCTCCAGCATATGGAGAATGCGCTTGAACAGCTCGACGGCCTTGTCGGCATACTCCGGATCATCCGCGGCGAGGCTGTATTCGGCGAAGGCGATGGCGGCAAAGCACTCGGAGAAGACATAGCGGCGTTTCTGGACAGGCCGGCCGTCTTCCGTGACGGAGAAAAACATGTGGCCGTCGGTGTCGAAGCAATGGGCTTCGATAAAGTCGATGCAGGAGCGGGAAGCCGCCAGATACTCGTCGTTCCCGTGCTCCAGCGCAGCCAGGGCGGCGACATAGCCGAATCGACCCTGGAACCAGACGGATTTGGTGGTATCCATCAGCGTGCCGTCGCGGTCGAGACAGGTATAAACTCCGCCGTGGACGGGATCGAGTCCATATTCCAGCCAAAAGGGCAGGATGTCGGTAACGAGGTCGGCCTGAACACGGGTGCGGCACGACTCCAGATAATTCTTCTGCCGGGTATCCATAACTTTATTATGTGTCTATGCGAAGTTAGGAATTATTCCGGAGAAATCGAAAAAAAGGTGACCCCGGGAACGGGATCACCTTTTCTATAAGAAGGAAAACTATCCTAGAGAGTAGCCTTCTGGATCTTGGTAGCCTTCGGGGCCTTGGAGGCCTTGGAGGCCTTCGGGCTCATGGTCGGACGATTCAGGTTCAGAGACTTGCGGACCTTCGGCTGGAGCACGACAGCTTTGTGCTCGGGCTTGGCGGAAACGCTGGCCTTCCTGGCAACCGGGGCGTGACGTTCTGCACAGACGTCGACGGCCTTGCTGCTCTTCTGTACGGAAAGGAGACGAGCCGGGCGGCTGTTCTTGCGAATATTGGCGGGAGCGGCGACAATCTCGGCAATGCCGGTCAGAGCTTCCATATGCCATTCGCCGGTCAAAGCGCCACTCGCATCGATGCCGAAGACGTATGCCTCGTCACCATTCTCAAGACCCTTCCATCCTTCAATAGCCGGGACCGAGGTGTGAACGATATCGTACTGCAGGCAGAGATCCATACCATAATTACTGACATAGTACAGGGCATCCTCGGCAATCGCGTCGATGCCATACTGCTCTAAGCTGCCAGGACCAAATATCGTGGTAACAAAGTACGGCGCATCGCAAACAGTAACGACCAAAGCCTGGTTGTACTCATCGTCACCGGTATCGGCAGTAGCATCGTAATTGGCAGCCCAGTCGGTGCGCTCAACCCACTTGATCTCTTCCTTGCCAGGAGTAGGGACATTCACCTTCGTTGCGCCGTAACGGCCGGTAGCCTTACCATTCTCATCAAATTCGATGAGGTAAATGACCGTGTTGACATCCGGATTGTAGATGCGGATCTTGGTCATAGGATCGCTCTCGCTGTAGGCAAGATCAGCCATGGTGTAAGAACCAAGATAACTGGCCAAGGTTTCCTCATACGACTCCATGAGGCCTTCCACGGAACCACCATAGTAGTATTCAAGATCTTCATCATTGTTCTCCTCGGCAAGATAGTACTTGATACCGGGGACTCTCACGTCAACGTTGACATACACTTTGCTGCCATCCAGATAGGAGTCACCAACCGGATTGACACTCCAGTTTTCCTGAAGGGCAATCTCCAGCTCGCTGGATCCACCGCCTTCAATACCGGTGATAACCTCCATGCACCAGTCGCCGGTCGGCTTGCCGTAAGCGTCGAGGGCAAACAGGTAAGCCTCCAAACCATTCTCGAGACCGCTCCAGGACGAGAACGCCGGAACATGATCAAAGACCACCTCATATCCGATGAGATCTTCCATGGTATAGCCATAGTTGATGTACATCGCATAATCCTCAGTCGCATCCTTACCGATCTCGTCGATTCCGTAATAGGCAAGGTCACCGCTTTCATAAACGGCCATGACATAGTACTGGGCATCGCAAGCGGTGGCAACCAGGGCCTGAGGATAGTCCGCGTATCCGGTATCGACGGAGGCGTCATAGTTGACAGACCATTCGGGATGCTCGACCCAGTCGATCTTGACTTCTTCCACCTCAGGGATCTCGATCGGGCTCTTGCCATAGCTCTGGAGGATATGGCCCTGCTCGTCGAAAGCGATGATGTAGAGATTGGTCAGGCCGGTAAGGCCATAGGTGGAAACATAGTCCTCGAAGGCACCGTCTGCACCAACAGCCGTGACAACGCCATAGTCGGCAAGTTCCTCAATGGTGTAACCGGAAGCGATATAGTCGGCAAGGCTGGAGCCGGTGTAGTTAAGGAGGTTCTCAATCTTACCGTCGTGGTAGTCAACAAGCTCGTCATCGGTATAGGTATCGATGGTGACATAAGCGGCACCCGGAGCCTTGCAGGAAACGAAGTAGTATTTTCCTTCGTAACCGGGATACCAGCCAGCCCATACACCACCCCATTCGCTGTTCACGGTGTAGTTGTCATACCAGACATATGTGCTGATAGCGTCAACAGCCTTCTCAAACGGGCATACGACGTAGCCCTTGTCGAAATAACCGTTGGCATCCATCGAGAGGATGACCATCTGGTAGCTGCCGGCAGGAAGGCCCTCGAACAGGAGTTCCGGACCGTCATTGATCTCATTGTAGAAGAGTTCAGGAATGAGCGCCTCACGGGTCTCGTCATAGTAATACATGTAAAGCTCGATAAGCTCGTCCGTAGAGGCCTGGAGCTCCTCGAAATAGGCGTCGGCGCCCTCACCCGAAAGAAGGGCTGCCATATCCTCATCCTCAGCAAGATTCACAAGCAGAGGATAATAGAATTTCTCGGTATCGGTATCGCTGACGGTGAAGCTCTCGAGCTGACCCTCGGAAAGATAACCTTCGACCCAGTCGCAGCCGTTGTAGGCGACATTCCAATCGAGCGTGCCGCTGTTAAGATTCTCGCAAGGGGTGATGATGGCCTTGAATTCGCCAGGAATGAGCGTTACGTCATAGACACCTTCCTCGATCGTGATATTGGCACCACGATGCTGGAGAACGAGCTCTTCGCCGAGGACCACCGGATTGGAGGAGCCAAGGTCATAGTCGCCCCAGTCCTGATTGCCGCGGAACTTGAATTCACCACCGAATTTCGCCTTTTCGGCAACCCAGGTCTCCGGGCTGTCAGCGGTCTTGGTGAGAAGGATTTCACCCTCAGAGGACCAGCCGTTGAAGCTACCGAGAATACCCCAGACATTCGCACCTTCCTGAGAAGGGATAATCGTCGGAATGGTAATGAGGATGGTGAGAGGATACTCGCTGTTCCACTCAGCACCTGTGATGTTGGAGATGGTAATGGCGGCCTGCTGACCGGACTGCACCTTCTTGAAGTCGACGGTAACGTCGCAATTCGTGCTGGTGGTACCGGCGGCAATGGTCACATTACCGTCAAACGAGAGAGCGTCTGCGGAAACGGCAACTTTGCCTTCTCCCGCCTGAGCGCTGGCTGCAAGCGTCACGACAACATCGTTCTCTACCGCGCTGGAGAGAGCGAAGGAAATCGTTGCGACACCATTCTCGTCGAAGAAATCATCAGAAGTAAAGGTCACAAGAGCCTTCTGAATCAGCTCATTGATGTCCTCTTCTTCCTCGCAGGACGTAAACGACAAGCCTGCAACGGCAACCATGGCGGCTGCCCAAAGAAACTTTCTACTAACCATAAATAGTTCGTTTGATTGTTATTGATTGGAGGCAAAGGTAAGAAAAAATTTGAATTATTTATAAAAATTTTAATAAATTTGCCCCCGATAAGTCATTGAAACTATGGAAAAAATCCGCTTTTTCGCCTTGGCCGTCGCTGCCCTGGCCTTTTTCAGCTCCTGCGAAGAGACTGACAAAGACAATCCTGAAAACGAGAACAGCAACGGTCCTGTCGCCTTTATTCTCAAAAGTACCCAGCTCACTTTTGACTGCGCCGGAGGTACGCAAAACCTTGAGCTGAGCGCTCCGGGGCCCTGGACTGTCAAGGTATCGGACGGAACGGAATCCTGGTGCAGCGTTTCCCCCTCCGAGGGGGACGGCAGTGCAACGCTCGCCGTTACCGTCGCTGAAATTCCCGACGAAGATCTCGACCGCAATACCCGCGTGATGGTCACCTGCAACGGGCTCACCCTGACGACCAATATCTTCCAGACGGCCAATCCCGATACCTTTATCGTGACTCCGGACCAGGTCAAGGTCGGCGCTCTCGGTGGGGACTTTGAGATCAATGTTCTTTCTCGCTCGCGAGAGTACGACGTAACAATAGTGGACGAGTGGATCAGCCAGATCAATGGCGACAACGCCGTCTCCGGCGAATGGACGACTCTCCGTTTCCATGCCGCGAACAATCCCTCCAGCGAGGCGCGCAGCGGTGTCGTTTCCATCTGCACCAAGGATGGCAGCTGCATCCCCGTCATGGTCGACCAGACTGGTGTGTTAGCAGAGCAGGGCAATGTCCTCGGCATGCGCTTTACCGCGACCTGGTGCGGCTACTGCCCCTATATGGACGAGGCTTTCCATAAAGTTGCCGAAGAGGATCCCAACTTCGTATATGTCACCTTCCACGCATCGAAAGGCTATCCGTTGTATTTTAAGGATTGTGAGCCGCTCGTCAAGGCATACAAGATCGACGGCTACCCCACCGGCATCATCGGCGGCTGGAAGGTCGCGGACAATTTCACGGATATTGACTACTCAGCAAAGAAGATCGAGGCCACCATCAGTGACTTCAAGGCCAAATTCCCCTGCGTCGCCCACATCAGCGTAGCCCCCGGCATTTCCGGCAATACGCTGACGGTCAATGCCGAAGTGACGGCGGCCGTCACAAGCTACAAGGTGGTCGCTCTCGTTCTCGAAAGTAATATCATCGAGGCCCAGTCCTACTATCCCACCACCGGTGGAAGCCAGAAGATCAGCAATTACTCACACGATAATATCGCCCGCAAACTCCTGACCGAAACCATCACCGGAGACGCCTGCAACGCCGAAGCCGGCAAGCCGCAGAGCTTCAGCTGGTCGACCGAGCTGGACAGCAGCTGGAACGCGGCCAACCTTTCCGTGCTCGTATGGGTCTACGCAGATTACGGCGATCTCATCAGTGAAAAGGCGAAACGGACCTTCCCTGACAACTTCGTCACGAATGCCGTCATCGCAAACGTAGCCCGCTAATTCCCATGAAACAGCGCATTCTGCTGACGCTTATCGCCCTGGTTGCCCTCGCCTTTACGGCCCGGGCCCAGCATCTGCCGGTCACCGAACTGGAGGACGGCAAGGGAAAGGCGGTATCGTCGGCGACCATGGTCGACCACAAGACGCCCTTTGCCATCACCTTCTGGGCCTCGTGGTGCAAATTCTGCCGCAAGGAGCTTGACGCCCTTGCCGAACTGTCGCCGGACTGGGAAAGTCCGCTCCGGATCTACGCCATCTGCGAGGACGACGCCCGCAGTCTCGCCCGCGCCAAGGCCCTGGCAGGCGGAAGCGACTGGCCCGCAACGCTGCTGTATGACCCCAACGGGGAATTCAAGCGCGCGCTGAATGTTTCCGATATCCCCCATGTTTTCGTCTTTGACAAAGACGGAGTGCAGGTGTGGTCGCACGTCGGCTACATCCCGGGGGACGAAGAGACCCTCGTCAAAGAGTTGCAGAAGGCCCGATGAGACGCGCGCTTCTCGTACTGACCTTTTCCGTGCTGTCCTCCGCTGCCGCTTTTTCGCAGTCGGAGGGCGGTTCGTTTACGGGCAGTCTCGAGAGCAGCAGCATCTGGGACGACGAGGCGGATTCGCCCTACAAGGGTTTCCATTCGAACAATTATCTCAAGATAGCTTACTCCCGGGGCCGTTTTTCGGCCGGGCTTCAGGGCGAGTGGTATCCCTCTCCCCTGCCGGGATACGACGAGGCACTGAAAGGCTGGAGCCTGCCGGTCAAGTATGTCGCCTGGCAGCAGAAGCGCTGGAGCCTCACGGGCGGAGACTTCTACGAACAGTTCGGCAGCGGAATTCTACTCCGCAGCTGGGAGGACCGGGCCCTCGGGCTCGCCAATTCCCTCGGCGGCGTGCGCTTCAAGGGGGATTTCGACGGCATCGCCGTGACCCTCGTTGCCGGCGCGCCGCGCAGTGCCAGGAGTTATGCCCCATCTCTGGTGAGCGGGGCTGACCTGACCCTTGATCCCTTCCGTCTGCTCGGCCGCGACAACCCGCTCGGGCTGACCTTCGGCGCTGGCATTACCGACCGCTACGAATGGGTGCCGGAAGACGATATGAGCCTGCTGCTCGGGACCGATGCACCGAAGTCGGTACTGCTCCATTCGCTGCGGGCCGGGATTGCCCCGGGAGCCTTCCAGCTGAGTTTCGAGTATGTCGGAAAGGGGAAGGATTTCACCCCGGTCCGCCATCGCGGCAGCGGTGACACTTACGTTTTGGAAGCAGGAAAGGCTTTTTCCGCCGAGGCGTCCTGGACGGGCAGCAATCTCTCGCTGACGGCCTCCTGGCGCTATCTCGACAACATGACCTTCCGTTCCTGCCGGACACTCGGAGCCCTCGTACCGTCGAATACGCTCAACTACCTGCCGGCCCTTTGCCAGCAACAGACCTATATGCTGGCAAGTCTCAACCCTTATGAGACCTTTGCCGAAGGCGAATCCGGCTTCCGGGGCGATGCCTATTATCGCTTCAAGCGGGGCTCCCTGCTCGGGGGTAAGTACGGGATGACCCTCCATGTCGGCGGCTCATGGATCAACGCCCTCGGGAAGGTACTCCCCCGCCGGGAAAGCGACCAGCTGGCCTACCGCGACCTCAACATCGACCTTGAGCGCAAGTGGAACAAGAAACTGAAAACCATTCTCTTTGTCTCCATCCAGGAATGCTCCCCGACCCACGGAAACCGGAAGGGGACCGAGGCGCAGAATGTATTCGTCGTGGAGAATCTGTATAAGTTCTCCTCGTCGACGTCGCTGCGCACCGAGCTGCAGTATCTCTACTCCGAGGAGCGGGAGAAGGACTGGATGGCCGGGCTCGTCGAGCTCGGGATCGCTCCGCACTGGAGTTTCCAGCTGAGCGACATGTACAACCACGGCAGTACGAAGGACCATTACTGGAACGTGTCGGCCTCCTGGTCGCGGGAGACGCTCAAATGCATCCTCGGCTACGGGCGCAGCCGCGAAGGAATGGTCTGCTCGGGCGGCGTGTGCCGCTGGCAACCGGAATACAAAGGACTCTTTATCCGTGCGCAGTATGCTTTCTAGATTGATGGTAATAAGATCCCTCCGCTCGCTTCGCTCGGTCGGGATGACAATGTTGCGCCGCTCGGTCGGGATGACAGCGATTGTTGCCGCGATGGTTGTCGGATGTGTCGGGCAGATTGACGACGAGCCGCTGGATGATGAGGATCCCGCGACGATTGTCGATCCTGCCGGGGATGTCTCCGCCCCGGGACTGGTGCTGGATTTCACCGCCACCTGGTGTGTCAACTGCCCCCGTATGGCGACCGCCATCGAAGAAGCCTCCCGCGAACGCCCCGGCAAGATCTTCCCCGTCAGCATCCACTTCCGCGACGACTTTTCCTATGCGGCAGGAGAAGCGCTGGCCAAGGATTACGGCGTATCGGCCTACCCGAGCGTCGTCGTCAACCTCGATCCCGCGACGCTGATAACCGCTACTTCCAAGGACTTGATTCTCGCTAAGCTCGACGCTACCGCATCCGGACGAAAAGCCCCCTGCACGCTCACCGGGAGCGTTTCCGGCTCTTCCCTGACCCTGAGTGTCACCGCAGCCGAAGCCGGCAGTTACCGCCTCGGTGCCCTGCTTCTAGAAGACGGTCTCGTCGCTCCGCAGACCGGCGGAACCGACGACTATGTCCACGACAATATCCTCCGGGCCATCCTCTCCGCCTCAGTCGCCGGCGATGATCTCGGCGATCTCTCTGCCGGCGCCTCCGAGAACAAGACCTATTCGCTAGAAATAACTCCCGGCAGCACCTACCACATCGTCGCCTATGTCATCGAGGGCGGCAGCGGCAAGGTCAATACCGTCGCTTCGTTCCCTCTGAAATAACACCTGCCGCAAGGCTTGCCGGGCTGTAGTCCTCTGCCTTATCGGCAGTGGGGTATCTATTTCCGGAAGCAGCGCTGGAAATAGGGGTAGCGCATCATCTTGCGGAAGATCCAGGGCTGGATCGTGTAGGTAAAGATGACGGTCGTCGCCATGCCGATCAGGGCGCTGAGGCCGATCGAGGAGATGGACGGATGCACGGCAAACAGCAACGAAGCCATCACGATGAGCAGCACCACCGCCGAGAAGAAAATGGCGCTCTTGTGCCAGACCAGCAGCTTGCTCGAACCCGTCCGCGCGAAGGACAGAAGGCCCTCCATCACGAAGATGCTGTAGTCGACGCCGATACCGAAGATAAAGGTCGAAATGACGATATTGATGAGGTTGAACTGGAGCCCCAGCAGCACCATGGCGCCCTTGACCACATACCAGCTCAGCGCCATCGGCAGGAACGACAGCAGCGCACTCCAGATGCTGTGGAACGACAGCAGCAGCACCAGGAAGACGAAAATCGACGAGATGGCGACGGCGATGTCGAAGTCGCGATGGACAATTTCGACCATGTCGCGGATATAGTACATCGGATCCACGGCGATGGCATGGTCCGACATGCCCTTTTGCGTCACGATGTCGCTGATCGCATCCTTTTCCTCCACCTTGGCACACTGCACCGGCGTAAAGACCAGATAGCGGCCGTCGCAATACTCGATAAAGTTGGATGTGACCGACTCGGGGAAGAGTCCGCTCTCGTAGACATTGAAGGTCGCGGACGGATCGAACTGCTGCGAGATCATCTCCTCGAAATCCGGGAAATTGTCCCAGTCACATTCGAACTGCGCATCGGCGGCGGCTGACAGGACCGTCTCCCGGGCCTGCGCCTGTTTCTCGGGCGTCCAGTAGGCATTCCACGCATTGATACGGCGACGCTGGATCTCCTCGGGAATGAAGATTTTGGAAGTAATGCCCGAATAATGATGGACAATCCCGCAGCGCTGCAGGGAATCGACCGTCCGGATGATCCGGCTGTTGTGGAGAAGGGCCTTGTCCAGGTCCGGATCAGCAGCGGCATAATAGGCATTGATGCTGTCGCTGCGGAAATTCATGTCGGCATAGAGCTTTTCGCTCCGGAGGGTCTCCTCCTCGAAATAGCTCAGGTTGCGAAGATCCTTGTCGAAGGATACCTTCGGGGAGAAGCAGATGCAGAGAATCGTTACGACAAAAACGATGGCCATCGGCAGATGGCGTTTGTCGATGCTGAAGGCGCTGATCCGGTCGATGACGCGGAAGGCCTTCCAGTTCTTGCCGGTATCGCCTTTACGGAAGAAGTGCGGCAGGAAAATCAGCGCGAAGAGCGTACTGCCAAGAAGCGCCAGGGAAGCGAAAATGCCGAAATCGCGCAGCAGCTCCGACTGCGTAAACAGCAGGCCGAGGAAGGCACCGACCGTGGTCAGCACGCCGAGGACGACCGGTGTCGATTCGTCATGGAGCACCTGCTCCGGGTCGCCGAGATACTTGAAATGCGTGATGATATGCAGGCAGTAGCTCAGTGCGACGCCGAGGACGATGGCTCCGATACCCATCGCAAGCAGCGACATCCCGCCCTTGATCCAATACACGCAGGCCAGGGCAAAGAAGGTGCCGTAGCCAACGGGCAACAGCTGGAACGGGATGACCTTCCAGTCCTTGAAGCAGGTGGTGATGAGAATGAGAATCACCAGCAGCGACAGGCCGATCGTCAGGAGGAGGTCCTTCTTGATGCGGTTGGAATTATTGACACTGCGAACCGGGGCGCCGTGGAAAAGCACCTCGGCATCCGAATGGGCGGCATTGAAGGCCTCCGCCTCTTCCCGGATCATGTCGACCAGATCGGTCCCGGCCCCCGTGTCGGTCGAGGCGAAACAGGGAGAGATAAACAGGTATGCGACCGTCTTGTCCTTCGACACGAAATAGCGCGGAGCCTCGATCTCGTCGTCATCTTCGCGGGAGAGAAGGGTAAACGAACCGATGCCGGAATTTGCGGAGATGCCGTCGGCAAAAGCGCCGCGAAAGCCGAGCGGATCGAGATACGGAAGCCCGGCGATGAGCGAATACATCGCGAGGTCGTCCCCGGCGAGTTCCACCATCGGATCATCCTCCGGAAGCTCCTCGCTGACAGCCAGAAGATTCCACTCCATCTGCTCCGCAGCGCGCTGCGGGGTCATCAGCGAATCGAACTGCGCATAGGCGCTTTCGTCGATGAAGATGGGAAAAAACGCCTTCAGGCTGTCGAGTATGGTCGGAAAATCGATGCCGTCCGTGTTGTAAAGGATGCCGTCGATGTTATGGCTCCGGGCATCCCGCTCCACCAGCGTCCCGGCGAAAGAATCGACATAAGAGATCAGCGTATCGAGCTCTACCTCAGCGCCCTCGCGGGAAGCCACCTGCACGAAAATCTTGTCCTTGACCCGCAGGCTGCCAAAGGCGAGGCCCTTCTCCGAAGAGCCCGTCGATGGAATCAGTTTGGTAATGTCCTCCTCTAAGCGGACTTTCAGCCCGAAGATGACGAATACGACAGTCGTAACGGCTATGGTCGCATACATCAACAGTCTGTGTCGCTCAAAAAAATGATAGAGCGGGACAAAGATTTTGTACATGGTTAAGGTCGTGGTTCAGTACAGGTTACAAAGATAGAAAAAATATTCTATTTCTTTGCATGACCTTTCCACAGCGCTGTCATATCCTCAAGGGTTTTGCCTTTGGTCTCCGGGACAATCTTCCACACGAAGAGGGCGGCAATCACGCAGAAGCCTCCGTACAGGGCATAGGAGAAGAAGTGTCCGAAACTCGTACCCATCGATCCGAGCGACATCCCGAACATGGCCGGGAATGTCGAGGAAACGATGTAATTGAATATCCACTGGAACGCGACGGCGATGGCCGTCGCCTGGCTGCGGATGGTGTTCGGGAAGAGTTCGGAGATATAAACCCAGCAGACGGGGCCCCAGCTGAACATGAAAGCGGCCGAATAGACCATGATGCCGGCGACCGTCACCTGCGGCGGCAGTCCGGAAACAGACTGGCCGAAAGCGACACAGAAGGCGCCGAGAGCCATCAGGCAAGAGCCGGAAATGAGCAGTTTCTTGCGGCCGAGGCGCTCCACCGTAAAGATCGCGAGCAGCGTAAAGAGGATATTCACAACGCCCATGATGACCGTCGTCAGCATCGGATTGTCCATGCCGACGCTGCGGAAGATGTCGGTCGAATAGTAGAGTACGGCGTTGATGCCGATGACCTGCTGGAAGACCGACAGCATGCATCCGATGAATATGACCAGGAAGCCGTAGGCGAGAAGGCGCTCCCGCTTTTCGGTCACCGTAGCCTGGATATGGGCGAGAATCTCGCGGCCCCGCTGCTCTCCGTTGATGTTGGAGAGTACCCGGAGGGCCTCATCATCCTTCCCGCTGAGCACGAGGTAACGCGGCGTTTCGGGCACGAGCAGGATCAGCAGGGCAAAGAGCGCCGCAGGGAAGCATTCGCTGACAAACATATAGCGCCACCCTTTCGTGATGGCCCAGGAAGCATCGCCGGCATTGCTGACGAGCTTCGTCACCTCGTCGAAAAGGACGTCGGCATGACTACGCATAATCAGCGCGCTGACGAAGAAAACCACGAGCTGGCCGAAGATGATGGCGAACTGGTTCCACGACACAAGGGCCCCGCGACGCGAGGCCGGGGCGATTTCGGCGATATACATCGGACAGATGGCCGAGGCCAGGCCGACACCGACGCCGCCAAGGACCCGGTACCCGACGAAGGCCCAGAGCAGGCCACTGGTCGGAACGCCCTTCTCAAAGAAGAGGAACTCCGGATAATAAGAGCCGAGCGCCGACAGGAAAAAGAGGATGGCGGCGACGAAAAGACTCCTCTTGCGACCGATCCGGGAGGCCAGAAGGCCGGAAAGGAGAGCACCGGCGACGCAGCCGAGCAGGGCGCTCGCCATGACGTTGCCGTGGAGGAGTTCGCTGTACCAGAGATTGGCGCCTTCCGCCTGGAAAAAGGCCTTGAAGGATGGTCCGGCGCCGTTGACGACCGCCGTGTCGTAACCGAACAGCAGGCCGCCAAGCACGGCGACGAGGACAATCGAGAGCAGGTATCCGGCGCTGCCGGTTTGTCTGTATTGTGTTGTCATTCTGAGGAGCGATTATTCCTTGTCATTCTGAGGAGCGAAGCGACGAAAGAACCTATTTACTATAGAGCGAAAGGATCGTTTCGTAAAGCTCCTGCTTGCCGGAGCGCTGGGCAGGCTCGCCTGCGGTCCGCGCATAGGCATAGAGGTCCTCGAGCGTAGCCTCGCCCTCTTCGAACTTCTTGCCGAGACCGCTGTCGAAGGAAGCGTAACGCGCGCTTACCATCTCCAGCAGCGGGCTCTCTTCCAGCACGGCGGCGGCGTTCAGAAGGGCATGTGCCATGGCATCCATCGCGCTGATATGGGCGATGAAAAGGTCCTCGGGGTCGGTGGAGCTACGGCGGAGCTTGGCATCGAAGTTGGTACCGCCGTCCTTGAAGCCGCCGTTACGGAGAATCTGCATCATCGCCTGCGTGAGCTCGTAGGGATCATTCGGGAACTGGTCGGTATCCCAGCCGTTCTGGGCGTCGCCTCGGTTGGCGTCGATCGAGCCGAGGAAGCCGTTGTCGACGGCGACGGTCAGTTCGTGCTCGAAGGTATGGCCCGCGAGAGTGGCGTGGTTGACCTCGATATTGACCTTGAAATCCTTCTCGAGACCGTGGGCGCGCAGGAAGCCGATCACCGTCTCCGTGTCGACGTCGTACTGGTGCTTGGTCGGTTCCATCGGCTTGGGCTCGATGAGGAAGGTGCCCTTGAAGCCTTTGCCGCGGGCATAGTCGCGGGCGGCACTGAGCATGGCGGCGAGATGGTCTTTCTCGCGCTGCATCTGGGTATTGAGCAGGGTGTAGTAGCCTTCGCGACCGCCCCAGAAGACATAGGCGGTGCCGCCGAGCTTGATGGTGGCGTCGATGGCATTCTTGATCTGGACCGCCGCCCGGGCGACGACGTCGAAGTCAGGGTTCGTAGCGGCGCCGTTTGCGTAGCGTTTGTGGCCGAAGACATTGGCCGTGCCCCAGAGGTTCCGGATGCCCGTCGCGGCCATCTTTTCGAGGAGATAGTCGGTGATGTCTTTCAGGCGTGCCTCGTATTCGGCGATGTCGTCGGTGTCCTCGATGAGGTCGACATCATGGAAGCAGAAGAGACCGATGCCGAGCTTTTGCATGATTTCGAATCCGGCGTCGGCTTTCTTGCGGGCGCGGATGTAGGGTGTCTCGCCCTCGTCCCAGGCGTAGCTGCGCGTCTGGCCACCAAAGGGATCGCCGGAGGCCTGGCCGAGGCTGTGCCACCAGCACATGGCAAAGCGCAGCCAGTCTTTCATGGGTTTGCCGGCGACGATGCGGTCGGGCTCGTAGTAGTGGAAGGCAAGGGGATTCTTGCTCTCAGGACCCTCAAAGGGGATTTTTCCGATTTCCGGGAAATACTCTTTCATGGCTATGGTTTATTTGTTGTTTCAATTCGTGTGGGCTGCTTCCGGCCTCTGCAGCCGTGTCTTCCAACGTTCATAGGCCTCGCGGTACTCGGCCGCGTGGTCGGGGAGGACGACGGCAAGGCGCTCGAGACTGGCGAAAGCTTCGTCGTGGCTGTGGTAGATTCCAGCGCCGATGCCGGCACCCTTGGCGGCTCCGGCAGCACCGTCGGTGTCGTAAAGCTCGATCGTAGCGCCGCTGACGCCGGCGAGGGTTTCGCGGAAGACCTTCGACTGGAACATATTGGCCCATCCGGCATGGATCCGATCGACTGTCATGCCCATCTCCTCCATCACCTCGATGCCGTACTGGAAGGCGAAGACGATGCCTTCCTGGGCGGCGCGGAGAAGGTGGCTGCGGTCATGGATACTGAAGCGGATGCCGTGGATGCTGCATCCGGTGTCGGCATTCTCCAGCATACGTTCGGCGCCGTTGCCAAAAGGCAGGACCGAGATGCCGTCGCAGCCGATCGGAACCGTTCCGGCGATGGCGTCCATGTCGGCATAGGACACTCCCTCCGGAGCGATACTACGGCGCATCCAGGCGTTCAGGATGCCGGTCCCGTTGATGCACAGCAGTACGCCGAGACGCGGATCGGAGGCCGTATGGTTGACATGGGCGAAGGTGTTGACCCGGCTTTTCGGATCATAGCCAAGCTCTCCCATGACGCCGTAGACGACGCCCGAGGTGCCGGCGGTCGAAGCGATTTCGCCCGGGTTGAAGACATTGAGCGACAGGGCGTTGTTGGGCTGGTCGCCGGCGCGGTAGGTCACCGGGGTGCCTTCTTTGAGGCCCAGTTCCTTAGCGGCTTCGCGGGTCAGCGTCCCTTGCACTCCGAAGGTCGGCTTCACCTGCGGCAGGATCGTCGGATCGAAGCCGAACTCTTCCAGCAGTTCCTTCGAAGGCCGGTTCTCCGCAAAATCCCAGAAAATGCCTTCCGACAGGCCGCTGACGGTCGTCGCGGGAACGCCGGTCAATCGCATGGCAATCCAGTCCCCCGGCAGCATCACCTTCCAGATATGGTCATAGATTTCGGGCTCATGCTCCTTGACCCAGGCTAGTTTGGCGGCCGTGAAATTGCCGGGGCTACCCAGCAGATGGCTCAGGCACCACTGCTCCCCAAGCGCCTCGAAGGCCTGCTGGCCATAAGGCACGGCACGGGAATCGCACCAGATGATGGCCGGACGCAGCAGCGCCTGGTCCTTGTCGATGCACACGAGTCCGTGCATCTGGTAGGAGATGCCGATGGCCTTGATCTGATCGGGCGTAAAGGCCTTCGCCGCGAGCGTCGCCCGCGAGCGGACCTGCTCCAGCACATCCGCTGTCGCTTTCTTCAGGTTCGCGAGCCAGACCGTCGAAGGGTCCTGCTCCGCCCACCCGGGCTGCTTCGAAACGATCGGCGCTTCCGCCTTGGGATAAAAGGCTGACGCAATGCATTTTCCGCTCTCAGCCTCCACCAGGGCAGCTTTTACCGACGAACTTCCTATATCGTAACCAAGAAGGAACATGGCAATTCTGTTAAAAGGTTTTAACTTCCATTTGCAAATATAAAAAAATTCCGCCGATATTTCAGCGGAATTCTAGAATTTTTGCTGTGGGCCATTCGCCGAAGCTGCAGGAGGGTGGGGGTTGCAAACCCGTGGCCACCCTCGGCCACGTAAGAGGGAGAACGACGACGGAGTCGGCGATAGGGGCCGGAGCGAATGCGGAGGCGGTTTGCAATCCCTCACCCTCCTGCAGCGGAGGCAGCGCGAGAGGCTATCTCGCCCAGCGGGCCTTGAAGTCGGACCAGCGGTAGTAGGGCCAGTTGTCGGTCGCGAGAGGAAGATGAGCCTCTTCGCCGTTGAGAAGGACTTTGAACAGCACCGGATCGCCCGCCTTTTTGCCCTTGTAGAACACCAGATGGATATTCGCGCCCATTGGGATGCGGTGGAGCTGGCACCAGATGGGAAGCTCGTCGGGATCCTTCACGTCATGTCCCAACCCGTCCACATCGAGAATCATCAGCAGCGGGAAGAAGGTGTAGTCATGTCCGAAACGAAGGTCGGCGCCCTTCTCCCCCGAGGCGATACGGCCATCGGCCTTGGCGATGATGTCGTCCAGGATAGGCCTGTAGCCAAGATGTGTCGGCCAGGCATACATATAGAACTGGAAATTGTCGATCTTCCAAAGGGCGATACGCTCCTCGTGGGTAAAGATGTCCGTAAAATCGAGATCGGTATCCAGGCTGGGCATGCCGGTGGCGAAGTAATAAAGATAGGAAAGGAAATCCCACTGCTTGCTCTGCTTCAAGGCTTTGTCGGGATCGACGAACAGGCGGGCGAGCACGGCCTTCGTGTCGATCGTCCGCTCGATGAAATGCTCCCAGGTCTCGTCGAAAGAGAGCGGCGTGACGGGATAATTCTTGTCGCGGAAAGGATTGCTGCTGTCAAGCGGCAGGATAGCGGGCAGGAAGACACGGCCGAAATTCTCGAAGATATCGAGCTTCGGATTCTTCTGCTGGAGCCCCAGGCAGAAGGCGGACATCGTCATCACGCAGCGGGTCGAGGTCGAGGTCCATGCGCGCACATGGGCATCCTTGCCAAAAAGACCCGGGAAGTTACTGTACATACGGGCGGCAAGCTCCTGTTGCTGCTGCCAGCCCTTGCGGGAAAGGTCCCCCACCCTGTACCGGACATCCGGGAAAAGGATGTCGAAGCGCCGCTTGAAATCCTTTCCAAGCTCCGTCAGATTACCCTTCTCCTCCGCCTCCGTGAAAACTTCATTGGGCCACGAATAGATATCGCTCTGCCAGCCATAGCGGGCGCCGTGACGGCCGTAGTGGCTCAGATAGAAGGGCTTATACCCCTTCGGCGCCGGGGTCAGCTTGACAGGCCCGGTCGGGCAGAGATAATCGGTCGCATAGAGATACTCGGGATGCGACTCGAGCTGCTCATAAATATCATACTGCTGGGCTCCTGCCGTCAGTGCGGCGGCAAGGAAGAAAGCGATAGACAGAAAACGGAACTTCATATTCATGGGTTATTATTCTTCCGGGTAGAAGGCCTGATAGAGGGCCTTGCGGAGGGTGCCGTCCTTGGCGTCCTCTCGGTACTCCCAGGCGAAAGCACCGAGCATACCCTTCTCTTTTACGAAATCAACGCGATAGCCGATCGACTCTACATCTTCATAGCTGGCGTACATCTTGCCGTCGGAGTCACCAAGGTAGACATTCTTGCCGACATCGTCCCACCAGCGGATGTTGTAGCCGACGACGCTCTTGCCGTCGACCGTCCCCTTCTCCAGCGCCTCGACGACACGGTAATACTGCATCGAAGACGGGTAGACGGTCCCGTCCGCATGACCGTAGAAAGCGATGCCGTAGTTCATGCGGTCGTAAGGGACGCCCTGGCTGTGGAAAATCTCGATACTCTCCTCGCCAGAACGCTTGCGGGTCAGGCTGGAACGGTAGAGCGGCGAATTGTGATAGGGCGGGTCGCCCATCGAATAGGTCATCACGTTGATGAAGTCAACCCACTCGAGCACTTCCTTGTTATTGATATACTGCCCGTTATCCGAAGCCGCATAGGAAATGAGCCGGTTGGGGCCGAGAGCGGCTCGAAGCTCCTTGACCAGGGTCGTGAAATTCTCGGTATCACTCGGGTCGGCGCCATTGCCTTCGGCCGCATAGGTCGGATATTCCCAGTCGATGTCGACGCCGTCGAAGCTGTATTCATCGCAAAGGCGAACGCACTCGCTGCAGAATAGGGCACGTTTCTCGGCACTTTTCGCCATCTCCGAGAAACCGTTGGCATTCTTGCCCCATCCGCCGATAAAGAGCAGCAGCTTCAGTTCCGGATAGCTGCTCTTGTAGGCAGCCAGGCGCTGCATGTAATCGGGGCCGGGCGATTTGATGACCAGGCCGCCGTCGCCCGTTTCCTTGTTGACAAAGCGGACGTGTCCCACATTGATATGCGTAAAGCAGCGGACATCCTCGAGAGTCGGGAACTCTGACGAAGGGGTGTATTCGGTGAGATACACGGCGACGATCGGAGTGCGGCCAAGACGCGCCAGCCGGGCAGCTTCCGGATCTTCCGGGGAAGAGATATCCTCTACGTGGGCGGTGATATCCCCCAGGGGCAGCAGACCGCTGCGGGGAAGATTGACCCCTGCGCTGCTGCAGGCTGCTGCTACCTCCTCTCCGTCCTTTTTGAATGTCAGGGTGAAGCCCTTGGAAAACTGCGCCCCGCAGGGGATGCAGACCCGGTTCAAGGTCGTGCCGTCGGAAACGACAGGACCTTCTATCTGCGTCAGCGGGCCGGAGGTGCCGTTATCCGAGGTATAATTGTAATCCAGTCTCGGCGTGCCGTCCTCTTTCAGGACCAGATAGCTCTGGTAGCGGGTATAGCCCACCGTTTCGCCGTCATTGCCCGAAAAGACATAACTGTCGTAGTCGCCGCTGACCGTGAAAGTGATCAGGCCACAGAGGTTATGGAAAATAAAACGTCCTTTCGTATCGTCGTAGGCAGCCATCAGGGGATGGTTCGTCTCGCCGAAACGGGCATAGTAGTAGAGATTGCCGCTGAGCACGGCCTCTGCAGGATAGGCCGCGTAGTAGGTGCTGATGTAACCCTTGTCGGCAGAGCGGTCGTACGGCGTGATGCCGGAGAAGCGGATTGTCGCCTGGAGGCCGTCGGCGGAAATATCCCCGGCAGAGAGCGTCACCACCGTCCGGTTAGAGGATCCGGCCCCGTGGACCAGGATCTGGTCGCCGGGCTCCCAGCGAGCCACACCGTCATCCGACACCCCGACCCTTGTCGTCGTATCGTCAGCAATCGTGCAGACAAAGGTAAGGGTCTCTTCCCCCTCTGTCACAATCGTTTCCGAGCACGAGGAGAATACCGCCAGCAGTACCGGCAACAATAGTGAAAAGATAAGCTTCAAACCGGATTTCATACGCGTACTTATATCTTTACAAATATAGTAAATAATCCCCAGATAACAAAGGACACTACCCAAAGAAGGTGACCGGAGTCACGAGGACTCCCCGGTCACCTTCCCCAAGCCGCAGGTCGAATCAGAATCTCTCTTCGAGATTATCCGTCACATCTTACCGTGCGTCCCATAACACGACGGTAGTGAGAGCGAATCTTTACGAGTTTGCCATTGATCTGACGCACATGCGCCTTCACTTTGACAAATTTGGGAGCCTTGGACTCTAAGCACAAGCTCACCGTCAAACAAATAGTCTTCGCTTTATTCATTATTATAATTCTTCGCTTGAAGAAGATATTCGGGAGGTGCAGCAGTACCCCTGACGGCTTGTTTTCTTAAGGGAAAAGGTATTTCAGTATGGGCTGAAACACCTTTTAAACATTAGCGAAGATCACCTAATGGTGAATAATAATGACAATGCAAAGATATGGATATTTTTCGATTCTCCAAAACTGGTTTTTCGACACTGTTAGCAGGGTCGAAAAAAATTGTAAAAAGCTATTTATGTCTTTCTTCTTTCAAGAAAAAACGACCCCCGGAAGCGTGGATCTTTCGGGGGTCGAAATAAACTGTAGAATACTAGTTCATCGGAATGACAGTCTTAGCCGTAGTGCTATAGTCCATAGCATGGGCGACAGCAATATAATTGGAAAGATCTCCGAGGGCAGATTTGGGGATACCGACCTCCAGGTAGCAGTAGTCGCCATCAAATATGCCATACACCGTAGCATGCGCATCAGCCACGGCAGATCCGACAGGACACTGGACCCAGCCGTTGCCGTCAACACCGTTTACGACGGAAAGAGAGTCTTCGTTGTAGTTGCCTCTCCAGGGGTAGATCAACACCTTGACCTCACCACCCGTTTCCATATCAGTGCCGCCGCCAATTCTTGCACCGGTCTCAGCATCGTTATCCGTGTCAAGGCCGATGTAGATATATGACTGCCATGCATAATCACCGGACTCCGCGTTGTACCCAATCTTGGATTTGGTGATCTTGTAGTAGAAATAGAGATTCTCCGCATCATAGCCGAACTTCCATGCAGTGATTCTGCTGCTGGTAGTGTTAACGATATCGGCATTGGTCCAATCGCTGAAGCTACCATCCAGAACCACGGAGGTGGCACCTTTCATGCCCTGAAGCGCAGGGTCGGGAACGGTCTTGGATATGGATTCGCAACGGACGTTATAACCGAGGCTCTTGTAGACAGAACTGTTCTTCAGTTTGGCAGCACCGCTTTCAACGTAGAAACGTCTTGCATAAGCAGCATAAGAATTATAACCGTAAGTGGCTTCGGCCGGGTCGGTCGGTCCCCAACTGTCATGATGGGCATTCCAGAGGCCGAAACGGCAGGAGGTCTTGATCGAGCCACCGTCAATCCAACCCACGGCAGGGAATACGACAGCGGGATCGCCCACCTTGAACCAGTAGTAGTCAGTGCTGAATTCGTAGTCGGACATCGAATCAGCCCAAAGGAGCTTGTTCTTGTCTCTCTTAGGAATCCGATATCCAGCCGGGCACGGGTCGTAGACGGACTTGTCGCCACTGTCACCCCAGTACTCGCCATTCTGATCGGAGCACCAGTCAGGGTTGACCTGCTTGCCATCCACATATAGACCTCTGGCAAAGAGGGTCGGCCGAGCGATGGATTCCGCCAGGGAGATCTGGATCTTTTCCGCCGTTCTCTCGACACCGGCGACTTTTGCCTTAGAAGGATATTCGCCTTCGAGAATCTCACGAGGACCTACGAACGGGTCTTTACGGCCCCACTGATAGTACAGACCGATCGAAGTAATGTCAATGACAGAATTGCCGGCCACCGCAGCCTTGAGGGCTCCGAGGTTACGGTCCATCAGATACTTGGCATCAACGGAATAGGAGCCAACCTCCTCGATAGCCGTTGCGGGAATCCAGATATGCCAGCTCCAGATAATGGCACCGCTGGCATCCAGGGCGGCGATAAGGGCATTACCGGGCGTAAGGACATCCGGGGTCTTGAAATAGATCCAGTTATCCTCATAGTCGACCGCCTCGATAACGCTGTTGGCCGTCACCTCCTCGGCATTGTTGTAAGTCTCCCAAACGATTTCGGCACCATACACATTGCCGGCAGCGGTGTGGCTGTTACCCTTAACGGCCGGGAATTTATAGGCACCGGGAGCCGTGATGACGAAGCAGTTGGCCTGCTTGCCGGAGATATCCGTCGCATTCTCGATCGAGGACTGGTGGGTCGGAGCAACATAATCCTCAAGATGGCTGGTAATGTCACCGAGATTCAGCACAACACCATGCGCAACGTCGACCGGCTTGGAAGAAGTCGCCGTCTTGACAATATCGCCATTTTTATAGAACTTAAAGCAGAAACCGGCCGAGAAATTGGCACCGTTCGGCAGGCCGATATAGTTCTTCGTCACGCCGTCGGAAACGACCGTTCCGTCGACCGACTCAGAGGCAACGGGAGTACCTGAGCCATTACCCGGCTTCCAGTAGTTGCAATATGCGCCGGAGCCATCGTCACGAACGCGCACCTGATAGACATCATAGGCAACGGCTTCGCCATTGTTGCCGGAGAAGACGACCTTGTCGAAATCTCCGCTGACCGTATAAGCGATAACGCCGCAGAGGTTATAGAAGACAAATGTGTCACCGACATTGCAGGCGGCCATCAGAAGATGGTTCGTGCTGTTGAAACGGCACTCATAGTACAGATTGCCTTCCGGAACGGCGCTGGCCGGATACTGGGCGTAATACTCGCTGACGACTCCGGCATCGGAACGGTTATAGGGAGCAAGACCATCGACGGTAAAGGTGGCATTGAGACCGTCGTTGGAGATATTCTCTGCAGCCAGGGTAACCAGATAACGGTCGTGACCGTCAGTACCGCCGTGAAGCATGATCTGGTCACCGACTTCCCAGGTAGCCTTGCCGTCATTGGCAATAGCGACTTTGGTATCGGGCTGAGCGAAAACACAGGTAAAGGTACGGGAAACCGAAGCCGTTTCTACAGGGGCTTCCATCTCCTTCTCGCAGGAGGCGACGAACAGGAGGGCCGCAAGAGCGAAAACTGATAATAAAACTTTCTTCATCGTTTTGTCCTCCATCTGTTACTCCCACTCATAATCATCGATCGGATCGTATCCGGGGATGCTTCCGCTGGCATTGGTACAAACTTCCTCCAGATACCGCAGCGGGACAAAGCGATAGGAAGGAGCTACATAGCTTTTCTTGTGCATAGTGTTATAATATTTAAGTACTTAAATGGTCAATATCGTTGCAAAGGTACGAAATAATGGCGAAAATCCTGCGCAATTACCGCTCAACCTCTCTCATTTCGCGCAAAATCCTACAATCCCGTGAATGAAATCTTGTAAATCTTGGAAGTCGAGCCGTCGTCGCCCACCCATACGCAATTTCTGGCATGGTCGACACAGACCGACTCGGCATTCCCGATGAAGGAAACATCGTACATCGCTTTTAACTTGGTCACCTCCCCGTCGAAAACGAAGAGCTTGCAGGCCTCGGAATCGGATACCCAGAGCAGGTCCGTCTCGCTGTCGTAGAAGAGGTCGCCGACTTCGACGATGCCGGGAGCAATCGTGCCGAGCTGTTTCTTCCAGACTTTGGTGCCGTCGAGTTTGTAGCGCCACAGCGTAGCGCCGCTCTGCGCGCCGAGATAGAGGTCGCCCTTATACCAGGCGATGCCCTCCATGCCGGAATTACTCATATTGGCCGCTTCCTCCACATCGAACAGGGTGGTCTTTCCATTATAATTCGGCGCATTCACGCGGTAGACTCTCTTTGGCTCGATGGCAAGATACAGGTTACCGGTCGAAGGATCGAGCGTAACACCTTCCATATCAGCATCGTAAGTCCACTGCGTAGAAGGCGAAATCGCAGAAACATCGCCGTCGATATTGGTAAACTTATAGAGACAGCCTTCATCGCCGACGCCCCAGAGGAAGTCTTTGTTTTTGCTGAGGTGGAGACCCGAGAGCTCTACCACTTCTTCTCCGAAGACAACCCGCTTGTAGCTCCCCATCACCGGCATCCCGGGCTCATTCTCGAACGGCGGTGCCTCCTCCAGAATGCAGCGGACGCTGCAACCGCGGGCTTTCCGCTCAGACCAGTGGTTGACGCTGGTCTCGCTTTCGACGGACATCCAGATGGCAAGACCGATACTGCTGCCGGAGCTGCTGTAAGAAGACCATACTTTGGCGGAAACATCCTTCTTGTCGATATTTCCGTTGGTATAATACAGGTAACCCGTTAGCGGGAAGAGGGCCGTCCCCACGGTCATACAATACTGGGAAGCATTGTAGCTCCAGCCATCCAGGGTATTGATGTCAGTGCTGAAGAAAGAGCACTCACGATAGTCAGGCACCTTCCAGCCGGGCGGGCAGGGATCATAGATGGTCTTATCCTTGCCCCAGAGCTCAGTGCTCTGCTCTGCCTCCACAATCCAGTCATGGTTGCTCGCAGAACCGGTTCCGTTGGCAAAGCGGGTCGGGTTGGCGATGGCCTCCGCCATCGAGATCGGACCGTCGCTGACCGTCTTGTCGACACCGTAGTACTTGGCGATGCCGGACGAACCGTGCTGGGCAACTCCCAGGAACGGATCTTTCCGGCCCCACTGGTACAGGAGGCCGTTGGCCTGGACATTGCCGTCGCCGGCCACCACAAGCGCGCCCAGATTCCTGTCCATCAGATCGAGACCGGCACTGGCAACGCCATAGGTATCCGATTCGATCGTCGTCGCAGGGATCCAGATATGCCAGCTCCAGAGGATCCTGTCCTGGCTGTCGAGGGCAGCGAGGAGGGCATTGCCCGGCTTCAGGGTCTCGGGAGTCTTGAAATAGATCCAGTTGTCTTCGAAATCGAGCTGGGCGATAACGCTGTTCTGCGTCACCGCCTCGTTATTATTGTAGGTCTCCCAGAGGAGACGGGCGCCGAAAACATTGCCGGTGGGCTGGTCAGAATTACCCTTGACGGACGGGAACTTGTAGATACCCGGAGCCGTGACGACATAGCAGTTGGCGGATCCGTCGGCGGCCAGGTTGACGGCGCTGCCGGTCGGAATCTCGGACTGGTGATCACTCTCCTGCGGAGGTACATAGGTCTCCAGATGGGAGGTGATGTCCCCGAGAACGAGCAAACGGCCGTGGTCGACATGGACAGGAGCGCTGGACGAGGCGATCTTTACCATCTCTCCGCTTTTGAAGAACTTGAAAGTAAAGCCTTTGGAGAAATTCGCACCGGTCGGAAGGCCTACGTAATTGAGCGTAGAGCCGTCGGCCTTCACCTGTCCCTCAATCTGTGTCAGGGGGGTAAAGGTCTTATAACTGTCTGCCGATTGGAGATAAGTGACCTTCGGGCCGTTGCCGTCATCCCGCACGCGGGCCTGATAGACTTCGTAACCCACCGTTTCCTTGTCGTTGCCGGAAAAGACATAACTGTCGAAATCGCCGGAAACCGTAAAAGAAATCACCCCGCAGAGGTTATAGAACACAAACGTGTCTTCGACATTACAGGCAGCCATCAGCAGGGCGTTCGTCTTCGAGAAAGCCTGATTGTAATATAGGTGACCCGATGCCACTGCGTCGGCCGGATACATGGCATAGTAGGTGCTCAGAATACCACGGTCCGCCTTGCGGTCATAGGGCTCCAGACCGGCAGGGATGGCGATGGTCGCCGTTTTTCCGTCCGCACTGATATCCTCAGCGGTGAGCGTCACCGTCGCGCGCGTGGTGCCGCCCGATCCGGCGTTAATCAGTATCTGGTCGCCGGCCTCCCATGTAGCTTTGCCGCCGCTGTCGACAGCGACCCTGGTATCGGGCTCGGCGAAGGTGCAGGTAAAGATGCGAACGCCTGCGCCATCTTCCGCCTCCGGAACGCTCATCTCCCTTTCGCAGGAGATGGAAAGCGCCAGAGCGATGAAGCCGTAAAAAAGATGAAAACGCTTCATAAACTAAAGTCCACTAAAAGAAATCTTGTAAATCTTGGATGTCGAGCCGTCGTCGCCCACCCACACACACTTACGGGCATGGTCGACACAGACCGATTCGGCATTCCCGATGAAGGAAACATCGTAAATCGCCTTTACCCTGGTCACTTCCCCGTCGAAAACAAACAGTTTGCAGGCCTCGGAATCGGATACCCAGAGCAGGTCCGTCTCGCTGTCGTAGAAGAGGTCGCCCACTTCCTGGATACCCGGCGCGATGCTGCCGAGCTGCTTCTTCCAGACTTTGGTGCCGTCGAGTTTGTAGCGCCAGAGCGTAGCCCCGGACTGGGAGCCGACATACAGGTCACCTTTGTACCAGGCGATGCCTTCCATGCCGGAATTGCCCATATCCACCGCCTCGGCGACGTCGAACAGGGTGGTCTTTCCGTTATAATTCGGCGCATTCACGCGATAGACTCTCTTAGGCTCGATTGCGAGATACAGGTTCCCCGTCGAAGGATCCATGGTGACGCCTTCCATGTCGGCGCTGTAGGTCCACTGGGTGGCAGCCGTGATCCCGGTTACCGCCCCGTCAATATTGGTAAACTTATACAGATACCCTTCGTCGCCGACGCCCCAGAGGAAATCCTTGTCCTTCGAGAGGCAGAGGCCGGACAGCTCGACCACGTTCGAATCGAAGACGACCCGGGTATAACTGCCCTGGACCGGCATCCCGGGCTCATTCTCGAACGGAGCCTGCTCCTCAGATATACAGCGGACCGAGCAGCCCTGGGCGGCTTTCTGCGAAGATCTCGTGGAAGAATCGCCATTGATAAAAATGCCGTAGCCCTGGTTGTTGGCCGAATCCATGTGGGAGTTCCAGATCTTGGTGTAACTCCCCTCCCCGACATAGCTGCCCGTAGCGTCGATATAGCCGGTATAGGGGAACCAGACCTTCGGACTGCCGATCGCAAAGGCATGACCGGAAGCATACTGCCAGCCCGTCGTACCGGAAATGGCATCCGTCTGGAAAAGGCTCGTCACATCTTCCCGCATCGGCACTTTGTAGCCGGGCGGGCAGGGATCGTAGATGGTCTTGGCAGCCTTGTCGCCCCAGACCGATTTGTCGACCGAGCTCATCCAGGTGCCGTCATTGACGGCAAAGGTAGTCGGCGCGGCAATGGTCTCATTGATGGACATGGTGCCAGACTTCCTGGTTGCGGGCATTCCGCAGGGGAACGGATCCTTTCGGCCCCACTGATACAGCAGACCGTAGGAATCGGGACCGGCAGAGGCGGAAGCATCTTCGAGGGCGCCGAGGTTCCGGCTCATCATCGTATAGTAAGACAGACCGTAAAGATCGCCGCCGACCGTCGTCTTCGGAATCCAGATATGCCAGCTCCAGAGGATGGTGCCGGAAGCACTTTTCGCCGCGATAAGGGCATTGCCCGGTTTCAGCGCCGAAGGGGTCATAAACGTCACGTAACCGCCGGAAAAGCCGACGCTTTCGATCATCCCGTCGGAGGAAGTCCAGAGAACCTCGGCCTTGGAGACAGTGCCGACGGAAGTCGTGGAATTGCCTTTCACGGCTTTGAACTTATACGATCCGGCCTTCGTGACGATATAGCAGTTGGCCGTTCCCCTGGCGCCGAGATCTTCCTGATCGGCCTCCGTGGGAGGATCCGTGCCGGGGTCATCCCCGGGATCGGCGCCCGGATCCAGGCCGTGCATCAGATTCCAGAGCGCTTTGCGGAGGGTACCTTCCGAATCGTCCTCGCGGTATTCCCAGGCGAGGCAGCCGAGCATACCCTTGCTCTTGAGGTATTCCACGCGGTAGCCGATGGATTCGATGTCCTCATAGCTGGCGTACATGATGCCTGTCGCATCGCCCAGGTAGCAGCTCTTGCTCTGATCGTCCCACCAGCGCTTGTTGTAGCCCGCAACGCTCTTGCCTTTGACAGTGCCCTTCTCGAGGGCCTCACGGGCATAGGTATAGGAAACGGACGAAGGATAGACGTTCCCGTCTCCATGGCCGTAAAAGCCGATACCGTAGTTCATCCGGTCGTAGGGAACGCCCTGCCGGTCGTGGTAGCGCTCGACACAGTCGGCACCGCCGCGGGAGTTGGCAAAACGGGTGCTGGTGTACAGCGGCGAATTATGGCGCTGTTTGGACGGATCCGAAGGGCAGGGATCGCCCATCGAATAGGTCATCACGTTGATGTAGTCAACCCACTGGAGCACTTCCCTGGCGTTGATGTAGCTGCCGTCGTAGTCGTCCGATGCCGCGGCGTAGCTGATGAGTTTGTCCGGACCGAGGGCCTCACGGAGATCCTTCATCAAGAGGGAGAAATTCGCCTTGTCGGCCGGATCGGCACCGTTATAATAGATAGTGCCGTCGTCGAGATAGGTCTTCGCGGCATAAGTCGGATATTCCCAGTCGAGGTCGACGCCGTCGAGCTTGTATTCGTTGCAGATGCGGACGCATTCGCTGCAGAAAAGGGCGCGCTTCTCCTCATTCTTGGCCATTTCCGAGAAGCCGTCGGCATTCTTGCCCCAGCCGCCGATAAACAGCAGCACCTTCAGTTCGGGATAGCTGTCCTTGTAGGCCACGATCCGGCGCAGATAATCCGGTCCGGGGGATTTGATCTCCAGACCACCGTCACCGGTCTTGGGGTTCTTGAAGCGGGCGTGGCCGACGTTGATATGCGTAAAGCAGCGGACATCCGCCAGCGTCGGGAAATCGCTGCTGGGCGTATACTCAGTGAAATAGACCACCACGAGCGGGGTCTGGCCGAGGCGCGCCAAGCGGGCGGCATCCTCGTCGGAGGGCGGATCGGTACCGGGATCCGTACCAGGATCGGTGCCGGGGTCTGTTCCCGGGTCTGTCCCGGGATCCGGATCGGTATCCGGTCCGGGCGGCGGGAGGATAATATCGTTCTCCTCCGTGCCGCTGCATGAGGTCAAAAGAACAGAAGGAAACGCTGTCAGGCACAAGGCCAGAAGCATGATTCTCAAAAGTTTCATCTCTCTGTATTCTTCGCTATTATTCTGGTACCTTCCGGGCCGGTCAGGGCCCGGAAGATAAAGAGAGAGGGGCTTACTCAGCGACGCAGCGGATCGAGGCCAGACGGGCCTTCGGAGCGGAACCGCCGCCGTTGTAGGTACCCTTGTCGTAGCGGAGGTCAGCGCCATAACCCTTGGCTTCGTTGCCGCGGGCCGTCCAGTAGAGCGTACGGACGCCTACCTTGGCCATACCGCCGACGGAATAGTCGTCGCGATAACCTGCGATCGGGAAGACCGCCGCCGGATTACCGATGGTCAGCCAACCGTTGACGGAGTCGATGCTCCAACCCTCTGCGGCAGAGAGATCACTGCCCCAGAACGGGTAAGAGGCACGCGGCGGGACGCGATAGCCCACCGGGCACGGGTCGTAGAGGGCCTTGGCGCCGTCGGTCCAGAAGGTCTCGTCATTCTCGGTCACCCAGTTGCCGTTGTCGATATGACCGAGCAGGGTCGGATGGGCGATGGCATCGGCGAGGGAAATCTGGCCGGGGGCCACGACCTCAGCGCCTTCGGGAACCTCGCCTTCCGGCAGGTCTGCCGGCACATCATAGGCATAGGTCGCCTGCGTACCGGAATTGAAGGTACCGGCCGCCGTGAACGGATCCTTGCGGCCCCACTGGTAGACCATACCGTAGCTGCGCGGATCGACAGGAGCCGCCTCAGCCACCGTTGCCACGAGGGCACCGAGGTTGCGGTCCATGATCACGCCGCCCATGATTCCGCCGTAGTCGCCGGTCTCGATGGGCGACTCAGGCACCCAGATATGCCAGCTCCAGAGGATCTTGCCGGCATTGTCACGGGCAACTACGAGGGCATTGCCGGAATGGAGCGTCGCAGGCGTCTTGATGATGACATAATCTTCCGCATAAGCGGCAGAAGCCACCACGCTGAAGCGTTCCACCTCGGAATCATCGTTCCAGGTCTCCCAAAGAATGTCGGCGGACGCGACGTCATCGATAAACCTCGTAGACGCATTGCCGTAGACAGCCTTGAACTTGTAGGTGCCAGGCTCGGTGACGATGTAGCAGTTGGCATTGCCCTGCGCATCGAGATCCTTGACGTCGGCCGAGAACGGATTGACATAGTCGGCGAGCTCCTCCGTGATATTGCCCAGGGAGAAGTCGGCGGCGCGGGCGATGGTGAATCCTTCGGTAGTCTTGAGACTCTTCTTGAAATCACCTCCCTTGCGGAACTTGATCATCAGGCCGGCCTGGATATCGGTCCCCGCGGGAAGATAGATCGTATTGAGACCTTTCTTCGCCGGGAGATCGAGGGTCAGAATCGGATCACCGACATACTGCTTGTAGTTCTGCTCGTTGTCGGTAATCTTAACCTGCAGGAAGCCGTAGCCAAGGCTTTCCTTCCTGTTGCCGGTGATCGTAAAGGATTCGTACTCATCGTCGAGGGTGAAACTCAAGGTCCCGCAGACCTGCTCGAAGCGGAAATTGTTATCCGCATCATTGCAGGCGGCGAGAAGCTCGCGACCCGTGGTCGAGAACTTGCTGTAGAAGAAGCAGTGCGTGAGATTGTCCACCGCCTCGGCCGGCCAGGCTGCATAGAGTGTGCTCTTGCAGTCTTCGCGCTCGTAAGGATAGAGATTGTCCACGGTGACCGTAGCCGTCTTGCCGTCGGAGCTGATGCCGGCGGGATCCAGTTTGACGACGACCTGGTCCTTGGCATACTCTCCATGGACGACGATCTCGTCCCCGGCTTCCCAGGCCGTCTTTGCCCCGCCCTCGGGCAGGACAAAGCGCAGCTTGAGAGTCACCGGTTCCACGACGACGGTCTGCTCTTCCGGATTCTCTTCCGGAGTATCCTTCTCATTACAGGAGGACACGAAAGCGACGGTGGCCAGAAGGGTTGCTATTGTTGCAAATATCTTTTTCATAGTATTACCATTCTAGGGTTATTCGTCCCACATCATGGGTGCGGTGTATTCGTACCATTCGAGCACGGCGCTGCCGGCATCCTGGCCGGAAACCTGGTCGCAACCGACATACATATTGATCTTGGTGCCCCAGGTAACGGTGTGCAGGATTTCGGCGGACGTGTCGAACGAGCCGGCCTCCACCCCGTTGACAAGGTATGTGACATGGCAGAACTCAGCGCCGCTCGGGTCGAACTTATAGGTCACTTCGATCGGCTGGCCCCAGTCGATATTGGTGAAAGAGTCGACGGAAGGCTTGCCGCTCTTGCCGCTGCTGGACGCATTGAAGTCATAGCCGACCTTGGCATCGAGCGGACGGATGTCCATCTTGAGCTCGACACCGTCGCTGAAGCAGAACCAGTGGCGGATACGGGCGCCGCCCTGCCAGTCTTTCCAACGGAAGGTATAGGTACCGAAGGCCATGCTGCGGTTCAGACGGCACTTGGCAGCGAAGAGGGTACCGTAGTCCTTTGTATAGGCCGGAGCGTTGGCCCAGTCGGAACTCCAGGCGCCGATTTCGTTGTCATCCATCACAATCCGCACAGGATCGATCTTATAAGCCTGCTTGATGACGATTTCCTTCTCGGCGACGGCATCGCCCGGGTTAACGGCAACCGTCTTGAGCAGGATCTTTCCTACGCGAAGGGCGTCACCGTCATTGGCCGTAACGGTGATGTTAAGCGTTCCGTTGCCATTGTGGTTGTCGGGATTGTCGATGGTGAACCAGCTGGAGCCGTCGCTTTCGGCCGTCCACTTGGCATTGGAGACGACCTCCAGGGAAGCCGAGGGCTGATCGTAGCCGACACGGATTTCGAAGGATGCCGGATCGAGCTGGACACCGTCCTGGGTAACCTTGATCATCGCCCGCTCTTCACCATTGCGGTCGTAAACGCCGACGAAGGCATAACGCTTCTCTCCGGTATTCTCCTGGACGGCCAGCCTGGCGGCGCCGTCGAGCGTTCCGGCCGCGCCGTCACTGACAGTGATCCAGTCCGTTTTTCCTCCTTCGTAAGGAAGGATCTTGACACTCCAGTTCTGATTGGAACGGACATTGACGACGAGTTCGCCGCCGGCCTTCTCGATATCCAGACCGCCTTCGATGTCGGCTTCCGGAACGTTGAGATAGGCGATACCCTTCTGATAGACGGTCACCTTCTTGCCGATCCAGTCGCCGCTGGCGATCTCGATATAGTCGACCCGGTCGTCCAGACTGGTATTGTCATAGTACTGGACCTTGACCGTGGTGCTCTCACCCTTTCCCACATGCACCAGATCTGCATCGACGGCCTCGCCGCTCTCCTGCTCGATGATGCACCAGTCGGGGTGATAGCTGCGGATGGTCCAGGGCTGGGAAGACTTCACGACAATCGTGAAAGCCTCGGGAGAATAGGCGGGAAGATTGTACTCGCTCTGTACGCGATAGCGAAGATCGACACCTTCTTCCTGCGTCGTTTCCTCCTTGGGCTCACAGCCGGTCAGCCCTGCAGAGAGGACCGACACAGCCAGCATGAGATATAATAACTTTTTCATAACGGAAATCCTTTACTTTATATCACAACTGCTCACGACATACCAGGAACCGTCCGTCGTAGCGGAATAGAAACCGAAATAGAAGGTCGTGGCACCCTCGTCGTAGTAGAACGGATTCGGGCCGGTGTGGCTCTTTTTCTCCGCTCCGTCGATATAGAAGGCCATGTCCATCTTGGTCTCATCGGTCGCATTCTGGGCAATCATGAAGCGATAGCTCGTCATCGCATTCAGCTCGTCCTGCGTGACGGAGTATGTCGAACTCTTGTAACCGCTGCCGGCACCGCCAGCCAGATTACCGTCGGTACGGATACGGGTGTTGCCGCCGAGGGTAAGCTGATTGTAGATATTCACTTCTCCGACCTTTCCCTGGACCCAGAGCTGTCCGGCCGTGCCGAAATGATTCTCAGCCATGGTGAGGGTGAGGTCAAAGGCGCAGCGGAACTCATCGACAGTCACCACCCGGGAACCGGCGCTGCCGGTCATCTTTACGGAACCGTCCTCCAGAAGCTCGCAGTTCTGCAGTTCGAAGTTGACGTCCTGGGTGATTTCGATGTGGTTGGACACCTCGCCGAAGCCCTCTGATGTAGGCTTCAGGAAGACCTTGACGCTGCGGGGAGCGAACTTGTTGTTGAAGGGGGCCGAGACAAGCACCTTGTCGGCAGCGGATTTCGTGGCCGTAAAGGCAGGGTTGTCGGTCTCGACCGTCCATTCGACGGAGGCCTTGACGCCGATTTCGAGTTCGCCGCCATGGCGGTCGATCACAGGCGCCTCAACGGGCAGGAATTCGAGGAATTCACCATCCTGGACGACCTCGAATTCTTCCTTCAGGTCACTGGAAACCACGGTGACGCGGGTCTGGCGTACGATGGAAGGATTCTTGGCCGCAGTGGCCTGGATGGTAATGGGAGAAGCGGAGCCTTCACCCTTGGTCTCGCTGAAGCTCAGCCAGGTATCTGCGGCAGAAACTTCCCAGGCGAGGTTGGCCTCAACCGTGAAAGGAAGGGACTGACCGGCCTTGCTGAACTGTGCGGTGATCGGCGTCACCGAGAGTTTGCCCTTGCGGAGCTGGGTGATGGTAATCTGGTGCGTGATCTCCGTATTCTCGCCCGTGACCTTGAGCACGGCGACACGGTCGGAATAGTCGGAATTGACCGTCGCCTTGACGATGACGTCCTCGGAGAGGGAAGATACCGCGCTGGAGGAAGGCGTAACCGTCAGCCAGTCAGGAATTCCGGTGATGGTCCACGGGGTAGTGGAGCTCACGCTGAAGGAAACGGCCTGCGGCTTTCCGGCCAGGATTGTATAGGCCTCGAGCGCATCACATTCCAGACGGATCTGCGCGATGGCTTCCTCGTCTGTCATCTGCGAGTCGATCTCATCCAGCTTGCAGGAAACGGCAAGCGAGGCGAGCAGGGACAGGCAGGCTGCTATTTTGAAAAAATGGTTTTTCATTTTGCGTTCGTATTATCGGTTAACCACTACCAGCCGGGATTCTGGGGCCCCAGGTTGGTGTTGCAGAACAGTTCGGACTGCGGAATCGGATAGAGGTTCATCCTGTCAGCCCAGACACGGCTTTCGACCAGCATGAGGGAATAGTCCTTCTTGTCGCCGGATTTGATGATCTGGACGCCATTGACGGTCTTCTGCGTATCGGGGCCGATCATCCAGCGGCGGACATCCCAGAAACGATGGTCTTCGAAGGCGAATTCCACACGCCATTCACGGCGCACGGCCGTCTGGAAAGCCTCGTAGCCATTGACCTCGATATTCGGCATGGTCGCATTGGCGCGGACCTGGTTGATGGCCTCGCGGGCCGTCAGGTGGAGCTCGCCGCCTTTCTGGTCAGGATTGCCAAAATACTCATTGGCCGCCTCGGCATAGGTCAGCAGGGTCTCCGCATAGCGGTAGATGATCCAGCTGTGCTTGCACTTGACCTCATTCTCAGGAGTGAAGCGGGAGTCGGGCATGATGTAGCGGCGCAGATAATATCCGGTCGGAGAACCGAGATCCTGACGGGTGGCGGAATAGTCGGCACCGCCGACGAAGGTCTCGATTATAGAGCCCTTGAACTCCATGCCGTCGGCGAGGATGGCCCGGGCAAAGCGCGGGTCGCGGCCCTCGTACGGACGGGTGAGGTCGAAGTCGGGGTCGTCGGTATGCCAGCCGTCGGCAGTCAGGGTGATATCATAACCGCCGAGAGTCTGGAAGGCATCCACCAGGTTCTGCGTCGGATAGGTACCGGACATCGAGGTCCGGGCGCCCTCCGTGAAGCGGACCGGATAGTTGTACTTCTCGAAGCTGTTGCTCTCGGAACGCATGATCTGAAGGACAACCTCGGGAGAAGCAACGCTGTTGCAAGTCTCCGCAGGATCGAGGCGGTACAGGCCCAGGTCGATGATGTCCTGGGCGGCCTTGGCGGCCCTCAGCCATTTCTCCTTGTCACCGGAGGGATTGTGGAGCGGGCTGGCGGCATACAGCAGCGCCTTGCTCTTCACAGCCATGGCAAAGCCCTTGGTAACACGCCCATATTCGTCGTCCAGCATGCCGATATAGCTGTTGGGCAGATACTTGGCGCAGGTGTCACACTCCTCGGCGATGAAATCGATCACCTCGTCGAAAGGAGTTTTGCCGATGGAGTTGGCCTCGGAGACGGACAGCATCTTCGTAGGAACGGGGATGTCGCCGTAGCGGCGGGCCAGTTCGAAGAGATAGAAGGCGCGGAGGGTCCTGGCCTCGTAGGGATAGAGGGCCAGATGGTCCAGCCAGCGGTTGTACTTCGCGTCATAACGGTAACGGGACAGGTCCACGTTCTCGATCGATTCGAGGAATTCGCTGACGGAGCGGAGCGCATTGTAGAGGTCCCACTTCGTATCCACAGTCTGAAGGGCGCTCCAGTTACCGTTGTTGAAACGCTGGATGGAAGAGGAAGGATCGCCGTATTCGGCATCATCCGAACCACAGTCACGCATCGCGCTCGAGATGTCGACGATATCCTTGCTCGGCATGTAGCCGTAGATGTTCGTCAGCATCTTCTGGACGTTGCTGTATGTGGAATACATGTCGTCGCGGTCGTATAGGGAGGAAGTCTCATCGAAATCCAGGAAGTTACAACCTGCGAGGAGCAGTGCTGCAGAAATGATGTAAAAAATCTTTTTCATAACTGATTCCCGGTTTAGAAGTTAAACTTGACACCGGCCCAGATGACCCGCGTGACAGGATAGTAGGCACCGAGCTGCTCCGGATCGGCGAACTCGATACCGTCCATGCAGAAGAGGTTGGTCCCGTTGAGCGACACGGTTGCGTCGCAGACCTTCAGCACCGACTTCGGGATATCGTAGGATATGCCGATGTTGCGGAGCTTCAGGAAGGAGCCGTCGCGGTACCACAGGGAATTGCTGCGGTAGTTGTTGTCACCCTCGAGGGTGGTCAGACGCGGCATCGTAGCCGTAGCCGCCGTTTCGGGCGTCCAGGGGATTTCGCGTTTGAGGAAGGTGTTGGAAATGGTGCTGTTACCCGTCAGGGGCTGATACAGCGGGGAGTCAAGGAGGCTCACCGTCACACCGGTCACGCCCTGGAAGTCAGCGAAGAACTTGAAGCCCTTCCATCCCGCATTCACACCGAAGCCATACTGGAACATCGGGGTCGACGAGCCGAACATCTTGACGCGGTCCTGGTTGTCGATCACGCCGTCGTTGTTCTGGTCACGGTACTTCAGGTCGCCGGGACGCACGTCACCGAAGGTCTGCTTCGGGGAGTTGTTGATATCGGTCTGGTCCTGGAAGAAGCCGATGACCTCGAGGCCGTAGCACTGGCCGACGGGGTTGCCCTTGTGGTAGAGATATTCGTAGGCCTGGTAAGCCTGGCCGTCGTCGACCACCTCCGTGAAGAGCCAGCCGCCGTTGGCATAGGCGCCATAGGTGAAGTCTCCCCTCTTTTCCTCCCAGTTCAGAGCCAGGTCGATACCTTTGTACTTGTTTTCTCCGAGGCTCTGCTCGCTCATGCCGATACCGATGACGCCGGAAATGTTCGAAGGCTCGATGAGAATCTTCGTACGGTCTTCCATGAAAGCGTCCAGCTTGGCGGTGAGGCGGTTGGAAAGAAGACGGGTCTCAGCGCCGATACTCAGCGTCGCGGCCTGCTCGGGAGCCAGCGTCAGGGCTGCCATGTCACCTTCGGCGCGGCCGGAGTAGCCGGCCACCGTGGTGTTGAAGCTGTAGCTGTGACCGTTGGAGCTGCCGTAAGCCTGGCGCCAGAGTTCGTGCTCGAGGTCACCGTCGCTGCCGGAAAGGCCGTAGGAGCCGTAGACCTTGACATAAGGCTCGGTCGAGACGATGCCGGCCACGTTGATGGCGGGATAGAGGTTGAAGCGGCTGCCCGGGGCGAGGTAGGCGGAACCGGAATAGTTCACGACCGCGTCCACAAAGAGGCGGTTTTTCCAGCTGTAGCTCGCGGTGGCGAGGTACTCCTGTGTCTTGGAAGATTCGTTACGTTCGGCCTCGATCCAGCTGCGCTGACGGTAACCGGCATGGGCATCGATGCGGTGGACACCGAAGTGGCGGGTATAATTGACCTGCCCCTGGATCTCGAATTTCATCGACAGGCTGCTGAACCAGTGGTCATAGTCGAGGATCTTGGAATTGACGCCGTAGTAATTCAACTTACCGCCGACAAGCTCGGCATACTGGAACTGCTTCTCCACCGTCTCGGTCATCTTGCCGACATAGTCGAAGGCAACGCTGGCATGGGCGGAAAGGCCCGGAACCAGGTCGCTGAAATCCTGACGGAGGGTCATGTCAGCCAGCACCTTCGGGTGGGAATAAGTCGCCTGGCCGAAATCCTGGAACTTGGCTACCGGGTTGTTGTCACCATAGATGGCAGAGCCGCCGTAGGTGCCGTCAGCATGCCTGATCGGGAATGCGGCCGCAGGGATCTTATAAAGGAGGGATTCGATGCGGTTGCTGCGCAGGTAGAAGGGCTTGTTGTCCTCGGAGAGGCGGGCCATGACGCCGATTTTCATCGCCGTAGAGTTGGTGATGTTCACGTCGACATTGGCACGGATGCCCAGGCGGTTGTCATAGACATGGCCATTGTAGCGGGTATCCGAGGACGGATTCACATACATGGCGTTGTTCTTGAGATAATCGACGGCGGCAAAGTAACGGAAGTTCTTGTTACCACCGGTGAAGGTAAACTGGAGACGGTGGTCGTCGCCATGATTCCTGAAGATCTGGCCCCACCAGTCCACATTCGGATAGGCATAAGGGTCGGTCCCGTTATAGAAACCGTTCAGCGCTTCGTTGGAATAGCGGGGAGCGAGACCGTCCAGCGCACTGGCCTGGTTGACATAGTAGGCATAGGTATAGGCGTCCGCAAACTCGGGAGTGCGGGTCGCCATGGCATAGCCGTACTGGTACTTGGCCGTGACCTTGAGCGGAGAATCCTGGCCGCGACGGGTCGTAATCATAATGACGCCGTTGGCGCCTTTCACGCCGTAGAGCGCGGCGGCAGCGGCATCCTTGAGAACCGTCACCTCCTCGATTTCGAGGCCGGTCAGATCATTCAGTTCCCGGGGGAAGCCGTCCACGAGAACGAGCGGGCTGTGGCCGTGGAGGCGGAGCTTCGACTGGTTCTCGTCGCTGCGGCCGGTTCCCTGCTTCACGAGGAGGCCGGAGAACTGTCCGTAGAGGGCTTTGGCAATATCCACTTCCGGACTCTTTTCGAAGGTAGCCGCATCCGTGGACGCGTTACCGCCGGCGACAAGTCCGAACTGGTTGCCCAGCACGATGGAATCCATCTGCGAAGGGGCGAAGGCACTCTGAGCGAAGGCCATCGTACCCATCAGCAGCAGCGGAATAATAAAAATATATGTATAGATCTTTTTCATCTTCGGGTACTATTAAATGATCACCAACCCGGATTTTGAGTCATGCCGTAGCCTTTGTTGATCTCCACGGCAGGAATAGGAGCGAGATACCACCTCGTATCAAAGTCTCTGTACCAGACCCTTTCAGGATAGGCATCCACGACCTTGAAGGTGAAGTTGGTGGCGTTTTTCTGCTTGTCGCCTTTCACTTCGAGGCCCTTGAGCGGAGTCGTGAAGGCTTCCGTCAAGCCCCAGCGGACCATATCGAACCAGCGGACCTCCTCGAAACCGAACTCGAGATCGCGCTCGAGGATGAGGGCTTCGCGGAAATCCTTCTGGGACAATCCTTCAGGGAGGTTCGGAAGGCCCACACGATTGCGGACGGCATTGACCCAGGCATAGGCCTTGTCATCCGGACCGCCATTCGCCTCATTGTAGGCCTCGGCTGCGTTGAGGAGCACTTCGGCGTAACGCATCATGCACCAGTGGGGCCGCACATTGCGGTCGGACTCCTGCTGCATGATAAATTTCATCTGGAGGAAACCGGTGTTGTGGTCCTGATAGCTCGGACTCTTGGCATTCGTGTAGTTCGGTCCGACGTTGCCGTTCTTCCAGAGGTCGCCCGGCACGCAGACGTTCTCATACAGACGCGGGTCGCGGGTCTCCATGGCAGTAGGCTTGCCGTCGACAATGAGGTCACCGGCCGGGTCGGCATGGAAGAAGGGCTCGCGGCCGGGGGTCACATTGGGATGATCCCAGTCGAAGGTCTTCTCCGGGAAAGGAGTACCGTCGGCATAAGGGAACCGGTTGATCCAGTTGAGCGTAGCGCCGCAACCGAAGTCATCCTGCAGGTCCATGTTCGTGTCATGGTAGCTGGTCGAGTTGCTCTTGCGGATGGAAATGATCTGCTCCGTGGTACCGCGAATGTTGTAGGCGTCACGATAAGCGAGACGGTAGTCGCGAGGCAGGCACTTGGGGGCGTTCGTCACGGGATCCACACCGGTCGGAGTGGCCTGGACGAGGGCATAGTAGAAGCCGTTCGCGGCCTGGCCCTCCATGAACTGGTCGGCAGCCTCCTTGGCACGGGTCCAGAGGGTCGGATCATAGCTCTGGCCATAGCGGACATATTTGCCCGTCCCCTCCCAGTCCGCGGCATCGGGATGCCAGGGTGTATTGGAATTGAAGGTCGGGGAAGCCGCAAAACAGAGGATGCGGAGCTTGAGGCCGAGGGCGGAAGCCTTGGTCATACGACCGTCGTCGACCGCACTGACAGACCAGGGCAGGTCCGGGGCAGCCTCATCGCAGAGATTGACGATAAAATCGACCGTCTCCTTGAAAGTATTGCGGGGGAATTTCATCGGCTCGTCAGTCTGGACCGCATGGTCGATCAGCGGAACGCCGCCGACATAGCGGAGCATATTGGCATAGGCGATGGCGATACACACCTTGGCTTCCGCTTTCTTACGGGCCAGCAGGGCCGGGTTGAAGTCCTTGGAATCCGCAGGAATCCGGTCGGCATTTTCCAGGAAGAACCAGCCGTAGCGGATGGCGGTATAGTCCTTCTCGCTGCCGAAGCGGTAGGTCTCACCGCCGGCGGCATCACCGGAAATGTTGGCACCGAGGGCACCCGTATAATAAAGGTCGTTCGGACCGTCACCCTCGGTGTGCTTGTTGGACACGAAGTGGTCGGTGATGGACTCGACGATATCCTTGCCCATCTTGCTGTCGAAATCGGAGATCAGACCGTAGGGCAGGTAATAATAGGCAGAGGCGAGCACCTTGTCGGCATCCTTGATGGAGGCGAAGAGGGTGTCCAGCGTAGCGCCGTCGGTTTCCGGAGCCTGGCTCAGGCCGGCGTCACCTAGTTTGAGGCTTTCGCATGCGACGGTAGCACCTGCTGCCAGCAGGGCGATCATCAAAGTTTTTATAGTCTTTTTCATGGTACGGCCGGATTAGAAGTTGATGTTGAGAGCCAGGTTGTAAGTCTTCACGAGCGGATAGGTACCGTGGGAATCGCTGGACTTGGCTTCAGGATCCTGGAGGGTCATCTTGGACAGCGTCCAGAGGTTGTAGCCGGTGAACATGAGACCGACAGAACCGATACCGAGCTTCTCAAAGAATTTGTTGCGGCTGAAGGTGTAGCCGAAGCTGGCGCTCTTCAGACGAAGGTAACTGGCATCGACGGTCCAGAGGGTCGAATCCTCGGAGTTCCAGGGATAATTGGTCTTGGTAAAGCGCGGAAGCGTTCCGTCTTCACGGCCGGGAGCCCAGGGGTTGTCGTTGTCGATCCAGCTGTTTTCAGCAAAGATCTCGAGGAGTCCGCGGTGACCGGAGTTCGTGAACGGGATACGGTAGTCGGCGTTCCAGACACGGTTGACGTTCGTCGCGGCGACCCAGTTGAGGGAGAGGGCAAAGCCCTTGTACCCGAATTTCCAGTTCGAACCGAAAACGTATTCCGGACGGTCCGGATAACCGGTGTACTTCTTGTCGAGGCCGTCGATGACGCCGTCACCGTTGAGGTCCTTGTACATACAGTCACCGGGATAGACGACCGTCGACGGCTGCGGCAGATCCGGATTGAGGCGCTGTACGCCGTTCTCATCCGTGTAGAAGTCGGACTTCTGATAGAGACGCTCGTAGATGTAGAGGAGGTGACGGTTGGTCGGGCCGCCGGTCTGGGCCTGATAGGCCTCCTGCGGCTCCACTTCGTCCATGAAGATGATCTTGTTGCGGGCGAAGGTCACGTTGGCGTTGAGATCGTAGGTAAAGTCCCCGATATGATCCTTCCACCCGAGCTCCACTTCGTAACCGTGGTTGTCCACCTCACCGAGGTTCATGTTCTGCGGAGTGAAAGCGATGATGCCCGGGAGGGAATTCGGCTTGACGAGGATGTTGGTCCGGTGCTCCTGGAAGATATCACCGGAGAAGTGGAGACGCTTCTTGAACAGGTCGAAGTCGAGACCGATATTGCTCTTGACGGCCGTCTCCCAGGTGATGCCCCTGTTGGCCGCTTTTCCGAGCTCATAACGCGGCACACCGGACGAATTGGTCGTACCGAAATAATAGGAGCCCTTGTCGGCCCAGGTGCCTTCCATATACATGAATCGGGAGGACTGGCCGAGGTCGTTACCGACCTTACCGATCGAAGCGCGGACCTTGAGGTAATCCACGAACGGGATGTGCTTCATGAACTTCTCTTCGGAGATCACCCAGCCGACGGATGCGGACGGGAAGAAACCGTAACGGGTACTGCCCGGAGCGAAGTTTTCGGAGCCGTTGTAACCGGCGCTCAGGTCGAGGAGGTATTTATCCTTGTAGCCATAGGTCAGACGGCCGACGAGACCGACATAACCACGGGGCAGATACTCCAGATCGGAGACGATATCCGGATAGTAGTCGCGGGTCTGGTTGTAAAGGAGCAGCGCGCTGACGGCGTGCTTGCCGGCAAAACGGCGGCTGTAGTCGATTCTGCCTTCCAGATACCAGCTCTTGTCGTCGTCCGTGCTCGGATCGCTCCAGCTCAGCGGAGCCTCGCTGCTCGAAACGACGGTCACCAGGGTCTTGTCGAAGTCCGGGTCGGAAATCGCGAGACCGGAATCATCAGCCCAGGAAGCATACTCATAGGTATAGTGGAGGCCGCTGCCGCCGATACGTTTTTTCTTCATGGACATCGAGGCGTCGTAGCTTCCCTTCACGCTGGCGCTGAGGCCTTCGGTGATGAAATCGAGCTTCTGGTTGATGGTGACGTCCATGCCGAGGGTGGTCTTGTACTTGTCGGTGTAACCCGTCCAGTAGTAATACTCCCATCCGTTCCACTTCGTCAGACCGGCAGGGAGGGCATTGGTCGAGACACTGGTGAAGACCTGGTCCCCGACGACACCCGGGCTCGCCACAGGGTGGGCCCAGAGCATGGTCAGCGTCCAGATATTGTTACGGTCGGTATAAGGCTCGTGCGTGTCGCCGATGACGCCGCTGATATTGAAGCGCATGTCGGTCGTCTCGGTGAGCTTGAAGTCGAGGTTCGCTCTGTAGTTATACCGGTTGTAGGTGTAGTTGTTGTCGTAGTCGACACCCGGAATGGCCTTGAGCAGACCGTTCTGGAACATGTAACCGAGGGAGACGAAGTAACGGACCTTGTCGGAACCGCCGGAGATGTTGATGTTGTTCTTGGTCTGGAGGAAGGCCTTGCGGAACATCACGTCATTCCAGTCGGTGCTCGGGAACATGATCGGGTCGCTGTTGGTACGGAACGCCTCGAGAGCCTCGCGGGTAAAGTAACTGGCCTCGTTCGTCACCTTATCATTCCACTGATAGACATTGTAGTACCGGGCGAAATCATAACCTGAACTCTGCTTGATGTAGGACATCGGCATCTGGACACCGGTGATGGAACTGACCGAAATCTTCGGCTTGCCGGCATCGCCGCGCTTGGTCGTGACGATGATGACACCGTTCGCACCACGCACACCGAAAACGGCGGTCGAGGCGGCATCCTTCAGGATGGACAGGCTCTCGATTTCGTTCGGGTCTACGGTGTTGAGCGGACGCTCGACGCCATCGACGAGGATGAGCGGGGTAGATGCGCTCTCAGACAGGGAACCGACACCACGGATGTAGATCTTGGCGTAGTCTTCACCCGGCTGGCCGGTTTCCTGGACGGTGGCGACACCCGGCATCTGACCGGCGAGAACGTTCGTGACGTCAGCGACCGGAGCCTTGACGAGAGCCTTCGAATCGATGGTCGTCAGAGCGCCGGTGATGGTCGCACGGGTCTGCGTACCATAGGCGACGACGACCGTGGCTTCGAGCGCCTCCGTATCATCCTGCAGGACGATGGTGAGTTGGCGCTGCCTGCCGACTTTCACCTCCTTGGTGACAAAGCCGAGCGAGCTGACTTCCAGCACCGCCGATTCGCCCGGAACGGTGATCGAGAACGCTCCGTCCATGTCGGTAGCAGCGCCGCCGGGCCGTCCCTGGACGGTAACGGCGGCTCCGATCACCGGATCACCGACACCGTCAACGACCTTACCCTTGACGGTAAAGCCGCCCTGGGCCAGGGCATCTGTGCTGCCCAGCCCGAGGAAAAGACAACCCTGCAGAAGCAGAAGCGCTGCCAACCTGCTAAATTGGGCTACTTTCTTTTTCATTGGTAGTTGTTAGTTAGGTTAATAATTTATAAGGTATATAGTTTATTCAAGCACGGACTCCTTGCCGTAGAGCGACTTGGTAAGGGCTCTGAGCAGCTGGTTGTCGCCGGTGTCGCAGCGATACTCCCAGAACATGGCTCCGAGCATACCGCCGTTTTTGACATACTCGCCTTTGAGCGTAACGGACTCGGGGTCGTCATAGGAGAGGACGTTCTTGCCGGTCGCATCGACCAGATACGGGACCATCGAGGTCGGCTCCCAGGCACGCATCACGCTGCGGGCAAGGGGCTTTCCCTTGTAGATCCCCTTCTCCAGGATGTCCGGAATCTCATAATACCGCACGGAGTAATCGAAGATCTTGGTGCCAGCGGCGGGATTCTTCTCGGCCTTGCCGTAGAAGGGTACGCCCATCACCATCCGGTTTTTCGGCACGCCGCCGGCGAGGTGGGCGTCTACGCTCTCGTCCCAGCTGCGGTGGTTGAACTTGGCCGACTTATGGAGCGGGGAATTGTGTCCGTTCGGGGCCGCCCCCATGTCGTAGGTCATTACGTTGACGTAGTCGAGATACTTGATGGCCGTCTTCCAGTCGACATACTTGGCGCTGGAGGAGGAGGCGAAGGAGATGATCTTGTCGCGGCCGATGGTCTCGCGGAGCTCCTTGAGGACGAGATTGAAGTTCTGCGTATCGCTGGGATCGCAGCCGGTCTCGCCGTCGGCGCTCTGGGTCGGATACTCCCAGTCGATGTCGACGCCGTCGAGGCCGTTCTTATCAAGGAGGGATTTCACGCTCTGGCAGAACTCGGTCCGCTTGGCCGCGTCGCGCGCCATCATCGAGAAACCGTCCGCATGACCGCCCCATCCGCCGATCATCAAGCATACCTTGAGGCGCGGATTCACCCTCTTCAGGGCGATGACATCCTTGATGGGGGCCTTGTTGGACTCGGTGATCACGATGCCGCCGGTGCCGTTGGTCGGATCGGCGAACCGGCCGTGGGCGTAGTTGATATGGGTCAGCAGCGTCACTTCCGGCAGCCGCTCGGTATACTCGGTAAAGTATGCCAGCACGATCGGGGTCTGGCCGATGTCGGTGCAGTGGAAAAGGTCTTCTTCCTCACCGGTACCGGGATCGGTCCCGGGATCCGTTCCCGGATCGGTGCCGGGATCTTCCGTTCCGCCGCCGCCAGGAGCCGGCGGGCCGGGAACGACGATAGAGCCGTCATCCTTGCCGCAGGAGCAAAGCTGAAGGGCGGCGCCTAGTACGAAAGCCGCAAGGGCGATGGATAATACTTTCTTGATCATATGCTATTCGTAGAACAAACGATTTTCGCGGAAGGTATGGAATTCTTCGTCCGAGTACTTCCGGTAAGTGATTTCACCCCGGCCGCGGGAGGAATACCAGCCGCCGATGATATTGCTGAGGAACACCACCCGGACGCTGTGGAGGCCCTTTTTCAGGGCGATCGAGTTGTCGTTTCGGGGGTTTTTCTTGACGGTGGTGCCGTTGTCGATGACGAGCCGTCCGTCGATCCATACCTGATCGAAAACGGAGCTGATCACATAGACGGCATCCTTCGGCACATCGATATAGCCGCAGGCCTCGGCCGCATAGAAGCGCGTAGTCTGCATGCTGCGGTCGTAGGGCTCGAGGGTCATGAGCTCCTTGAGACTCTTGATCGTGCCTTCTTCCCACTCGGCGCCGGCAGGAATGTCGGAGGGTAGCAGGAAGCGGCCATAGGTCTTGCGGTAGCGGAGGCCGCCCTGGAGATTCTCCTTGCGGACGCCGGCGGCGGGCATCCAGCCCTCCTTGACGACGCGGACGGTCCGGACGGGGCTGAGCTTGCCGTAGGAAGTGACGCTGGCGATCTTGATAACGGCATCCTCCGTAAAGGTCAGGGGGCCTTCGTAGCGGCGGGAAGCGAGGGTCGGCTCGCTGCCGTCGAGGGTATAGACCATTGCCGCCATCGGGCGGGAGGTCTTGAAGGCGACCTCGGCCTTATCGGTAAAGACCACGCGGTCGAGCGAGCTGACCGGCTGCTCCGGAATCGGGACGTGATAGGTCACTCCCCTTTCGTCGAGCTGCTGGCAGGCCACGTCGACCCGGCGGCAGAAATCCTCGAAATCCTTCCGTTCCACCGGGGTCCAGGCGATTTCGGCGAGGGCGAAGGCGCGCGGGAAGAGCATATAGTCGCGCTGGGCGTCGGAGTAGATATATTCGGACCAGACATTGGCCTGGACGCCCTTGACATGGCCTTCCTTGCCGTTTTCGCGAAGCTCGGCGGGCACGGGGTCATAGCTGTAGACCTTTTCGAGCGTGGTGTATTTACCGATCGTCTCGGGCTCGACCCGCGGGTCGCCCTGGTAATGGTCGAAATACATGCCGCTGCTGCCCGGGGTCATGATGACGTCGTGACCCTCCAAAGCGGCTGCGATGCCGCCCTTTTCGCCGCGCCAGGACATGACGGTGGCATTCGGGCTGAGACCGCCTTCGAGGATTTCGTCCCAGCCGATGAGCTTGCGGCCGTATTTGGCAAGAATGGCCTCGGCCCGGCGGACGGCATAGCTCTGGAGCTTTTCTTCGGCGGAGAACTGATCATCCGCGGTGAGGCCCTCGGCCTTGATGCGGGCCTGGCAGTAGGGGCATTTCGCCCAGCGCGTCTTCGGACATTCGTCGCCGCCGATGTGGATGTATTCGCTCGGGAAGAGCTCGACCACCTCGGCGATCACGTCGTCCATAAACTCGAACATCGTCTCCTTGCCGGGGCAGTAAACGAGGTCGGAGGTGCCCCAGTTGGCGAAATTGCCGACCGGTTTTCCCTCGCACGAGAGCTCGGGATAGGAGCGGATAGCGGCCATCGCATGGCCGGGCATCTCGATCTCCGGAACGACGGTGACAAAGCGCTCGGCGGCATAGGCAACGACCTCGCGGATCTCGTCCTGAGTATAGTAGCCGCCATGGATCGTGCCGTCGAATTCGGTACGCCAGGCGCCGACCTCGGTGAGGCGGGGATACTTCTTGATCTCGATCCGCCAGCCCTGGTCGTCCGTGAGATGCCAGTGCATCCGGTTGATCTTGTACTGCGCGAGGATATCGATTTCCTTCTTGACCTGCTCGACGCTCAGGAAATGGCGGCAGGGATCGATATGGAAGCCGCGCCACTCGAAGCGGGGATAGTCGACGATCTTGACATAAGGGACGGTCCCGTCGGGGCGGGTAATCTGACGAAGCGTCTGCCGGGCATAGAAGAGACCCGCCTCGGAAGGCGATTTCGCCTTGATGCCCTTGCGGTCTACAGTCAGGACGTAACCCTCCGCCGGGAGATCCAGTTTGCGGTCTATGCGCATCACGATCTCGTTGCGCTTGCCGGTCATCGCATAGACGCCGTCGCCCACCTCTGCACTGACAGGGGTGGGGATGATGCCGAGCGATGCGACCGCCAGTGTGGTTAACAGGGATGTCAACATAGGCTATTTCATACTTTTAATTATATCTTTCACAATCTGCCCGATCTCGGAATTCTCGTGCATGCCGACAAAACGCTCGGCCTGGGGTCCGTAGGCAAAGACCGGGACGAAGATGCCGTTGTGGCCTTCCGTGGAGAAGTGGACCTTGACGAGACGGTCGTCGAGACTGCCCTTGAGCAGGGTCAGTCCACCGGTAGCGTGGTCCGCCGTCACGATAACGAGTGTCTCGCCATCTTTTTCAGCCCACTTCAGAACATCACCGATGACGCGGTCGAAGTCGAAGAGTTCCTCCATGACGGCGCCCAGTTTATGCCGGTGGCACCAGTCGTCGATCTGGGAACCTTCCACCATGAGGAAGAAGCCGTTCTTGTTGTCGAGCATCTCCAGCGCCTTGGCCGTACAGACCCCGAGGACCGGGCCGCGGACGGTCACCGGATCGAGATCGTATTCGCCGAAGATACCGACGAGTTTGTCGCCCTTCGCGCCGGGGACATCCTCGAGACGGTCGACGAAGGTATAGCCCTTTGCCACCATCTCGTCGACAATGTTGCGGCCGTCGGTGCGGTCGGTCCAGAAATGGAGGCCGCCGCCGGTGATCAGGTCAACCCCCGATTCGGTATACTGCCCGGCCAGATACTCTTCTTCCTTTCGTGCTTCGGCATGGTTGCAGAAATCAGCGGGCGTGGCGTCGTTCAGACGGCAGGTCACGACGATACCGGTCTTCATTCCGCGCTCCTGGCACATCTGGAGGGTCGTATGCAGGGGCTTGCCGTCCCGGCTGAGGCCAATGTTGCCGTAAAGCGTTTTCTCTCCACCGGCGAGGGCCGCACCGCCGGCGCAGGAATCCGTCACCAGGCGGTCGATGCACCAGGTCCGGGAAACGCCGGTATAGGGCATCTGGTCCATATTCAGCGCACCGCCGTTGATGACCCAGCCGCAGCTGACCTGCTCGAAGCCCATGCCGTCGCCGATCATGAAGATGATATTCTTGACCTTCTTGCCCTTGGGCTGCGCGACCGTAACGGTCTCATAGGTGTCGAGAGTGGTATACTGGTCGTCGGCGGAGAAATTGTAGGTCGCGTACTTCGAGCGGTTGCGGTCGAGCGAGTCCGGGGCGAGCGAGATGACGCCGTTCCAGCCTTCGTGAGAGATGACGGCACGCTCCTTCTCCGGAATGCGGCAGGAGACGCGGCGGCTCTCGCCCGGGGCGAGGCTGAAGAAGTTGTCGGACCAGATGACCGCGGGGACCAGCTCGTCCCGGGAGTCCTTTGCCTTCAGGATGTTCTGGTAGGCGACGACATCCGAGACATTGGTCAGCGTGACGTCGAAACCGCTGTCGGTAGGCTTGGTCTTCATCGTCAGCGTTGCCTGCGGCAGGTCGGAGACGAAGGACATGTCGACATACTCCCGGATCGGGGTCGTGCACCAGTTGCCTTTCTTCCAGTTGTAGTTATTCTCCCCGGCGGGGATGGCGTAGAAGTTGTCGGCGACCCTGTGGCCGTATTTATCGGTGAGGCTCAGGGCGATGAAGCAAGGGCCCTCGATATTCTTGAAAGCCTTGCGCGGCTCCCTCGGATGGAGCGAAACGCGGTTGTCTTCTCTCCGGAGAAATTTGCCGTCGGGGCCGAACACCAGCATCGTCGCATCCATCCGGGTATCCTTCGCAACCTCGTTGACGGCATAGACCGTATGCTTCTTATAGTCGTAGATCAGCTGGTAAGGCAGGCAGGCCTTTTTCGTGCCGTAATAGCTGGCGGTCGGGACAAGATAATAGTCGAAGAGCTGCCAATAGAGCGAAGGCCAGGCCGAGTTGAGCATCCACTGGACGATACCGGTCGTCTCCGGCAGGCGGCAGCGGAAGGCCTCGAACATGGCGCGGGTGCCGTCGTAGTCGAGGGCATGGGCCTTTTTCATAAAGTCGTCCAGATCCTTCGGGGCGCCGTATTCGGCCTCCATGACCTTCTCCAGGACGGCCGTAGAATTCATATTGTGGGCCGAGACGGTGCAGTGGTAGTTCCACGCCTCGCCGAGGGGCCAGAGATTCTCCTCGCCGACCATACGGCGGACCGATTCCTTCTGGGGGATATTGAGGCCGATGCCGGTCTCGGTGTTGAAGCCGTAGGCGCCGCCGCGCTCGGTGTCGCGGTACCAGTAGTCCGGACCCACATACTCATACGGGCCTTCCATCTTGACGCCGGAGGGACCGGCGAGACTGGTCAGACCCTTGGCGGAACAGACGTACGGACGGTAATCCAGCTGCTTGTACATCGCCAGGTAGCGCTCCTCCAGCGTCGGGGCCGGGATGCGGTCGCTGCCGGTCAGCCAGGCCATGATGGAGGGATGGTTCCGCAGACGAATCACCTGGTCGTGGAAATAGCGGGCGGCGAGATCTTCCCAGGGCTGGCCAGAAATGCAGCCCCAGTGCTTGGTCTCGGGAAGGCCGCAATAGTCTTCCCACTCCCACTGGCAGCTCCAGCCGACGATCGAAAGCAGGCCGAGCTCGTCGCACAGGTCGTAGACCGTGTCGTCACGGCCCCAGATATTCTCGAAGCGGACGCCGTTGAGTCCCATGTCCTTGACGAAGAGCAGCTGGGCGCGGGTGCGCTCCGGCGTATCGGTCATGAAGATGTCGTCGGTCCATCCGGCGGCCTTAAGCAGGACGGGCTTTCCGTTGAGGAAAAGCTGGAGATGGCCCTTCTCGTCAATCTCGCTCGTAACGGAGCGGAGGCCGAAACGGATACTCTTGGAAGGAGCGGCGCCGAAGGTCACATTGAGGTTGTAAAGCTCCGGGCGGCCCATGTCGTGGCTCCACCAGATGCGGGGATGCATCACTTCCTGACGGACGGCGACATCTTTCGACTCGCCGGGAGCGAGAGACACTTTCCGGGAGAAACTGCCGCCGTCATAGACGCCCTCGAGCGCACCGGTGACCGGCTTTTCGGAACGGTTGATGAGCGTCACCGTCGCAACAAAGGCGGCCTTATCGAGATTGTCGGGATTGACCTCAGGCTTGACATAGACTTCCTGGATCTCCACGTCGGGGGTCGAGATAAGTTCGACCTTCCGGACGATACCCATGCTCTCGTCGACGGGACGGGGGTTCCAGTCGGCATAGCCCGAATTGAGGCAGGCCGCCGGAGCGCGATGGACCGTCACTTCGAGGCGGTTGCCTTTCTTCTTTGCGAGGGAGGTGATGTCGAATTCGCGGACGCAGTAGAAGCCGACGGTCGTGTCGGCGCTGGCGATCAGGGTGCCGTTGAGGCGGATGTCGGCGCTGTAGCCGAGGCCGTCGAAGCGGAGAACGTGACGAAGGCCTTTCGCGGCGTCAAAGCGCGTCGAAAAGACCCAGGGCGTCTCGAACATCGCACGGTCGATGGAACGGTAACGCATCTGGTCACGCACATCAGCGCCGAAAACGCCGGCCTCGTCAAGGGCGCCGGCCACCGTGCAGGGTACCTGTACTTTGTAGGTCTTGGAATCACCCTCGCGCTTGAGCTGCCAGAGTGTCAGCGGCTGTGCGGCGGCGCCGAGGGCCAGCCACAGGGCCAGAAAAACAAAAAACAGTTTCTTCATCATGGGTCGCAAAAAGTTCTACAGAAGGGAAGCACCTAGGACGGGAAGGTCGCTTTCCGGCATGAATTCGATCCGCAGCCGGTCGAGGGCGTGGGGATACTGGTATTTTTCGCTGAGGGTCCGCTCCATCGCCGGAAGGAAGAGCGGATGGGCATTCGCGACACCGCCGCCGATGACGATGCAGGCCGGGTCGTATGCATACATGACCATGGAAAGGAGGACACCCATATGGTGGCCGAATTCGTCGAAGAGGGCCATCGCCCCCGGATTCCCGGCCTCGGCAGCTTTCGAGGCGGCGCGGGCGTTGAAGCCCCGATTCTCGAAGAACTGCTTGGAGCAGTAGGCCTCCAGAATGCTGTCGAGGTAAGGCAGTGAGCAGATCTCGCCGGCACCGCAGTTCGCCCCGCAGTAGAGTTTCCCGTCGAAGACGATACCGACCCCCGTGCCGGTGCCGAGGGTGATGCAGACCAGGGAGGAATCCTGCATACCGAGCCGCGCAGCGGCGCCGAGGGCATAGCAGTTCGCATCGTTATTGACCGATACGGGACGGCCGAAGCGGGCCTCCAGATCCTCCTTGAGATGCACTTCCTTCCAGGACGGAATGTTCTGGGCTTCATAGACGATGCCCCGCTCGACGTCGACCAGGGTCGGAACGCCGATACCGATACGGGTCACCTCCGGCGTGATCACTTTAGCGATCTCACCGGAGAGATAATCGAGGGTTTCATCCAGGGAAGCATTCTCCGGGAAAGAGGGCACCTGCACCTTTGAGACAATCGTTTTTCCATCAACGAGGCCGAGGGAAATGGTGGTCCCCCCAATGTCGATTCCTAGCAGCATTTGGTCATTAGTTAGTGGTCTAATGCAAAAATAGCTAGAATCGGCCTTCCGAATGCTATATAAATGCGTATTTATATACGCAATTTCCGCATTTCTCGTTTCCTGAATTCGGATGGAGTGCAGCCCTTGACCGCCTGGAAGCGGCGGGAGATGCTCTTCGTGTCGTCTTCCTCCATGCGTGCCGCGATGTTGGCGATGGAGTCGTTGCTCTCCAGGAGGAGCTGGGCGAAACGATCCATCCGCATGGCGGTAATATATTGATACAGAGTCGTTCCGGTCTCTTTCAGGAAGCGCTGTTCAAGAAGGCGTCGGGACAGAGGAACCTGCTCCAGCACATCCTTGACATTGATTTTATGATCGACGTGGGAGCCGATATACTGGAGGGCCGTCAGGATGGCGGAATCACGGGTGGCATAGACGTTGGTCGACATCCGGGGAACAATTTTCAGCGGATGGAGGACGATATCTTCGCCGGCGTAGCCGGGCTCCCGGGCCATTCGCTCGGCCATCGCGGCCGCCTCATAGCCGCCGCGTTCGATGTCGATGTCGATAGAGGAGAGGGGCGGCGCGCTCATATTGCAGACAATCTCGTCGTTGTCTACGCCGATAATGGATACTTCGGAGGGAATCTTGACCCCGCAGACATTGCATGCCTGGAGCAGAATCGAGGCCTGGTTGTCGTCGCAGGCCATGATGGCAATCGGCTTCGGCAGCTCTTCGATCCACTTGCAGAGCGCCGAAGGGTCGTAACTCCAGAGATTGTCGATCTTCTGCCGGTCGTATTTATGGAAACTGGCCCCGATACCGGCATCGACTACCGTCCGCCGGAATCCCTCGCAGCGGTCTTCGGACCAGCAGACGCCTTTGTATCCGAAGAAGGCGAAATGCTGGAACCCGCGGGAGAGAAAGCGTGTCGCGGCCAGTTCGCCGGTGCGGAGGTAGTCGGAGGTGATATTCGGGATTCCGGTGAACTTGGAAATATAGTCCTGCGCGATGGTGATGATTTTATGGCGGAGAAGCAGGGAAACGTCGTCATCGGGATCGAACTGACCGATCACCACGTCCGCCTTCCACCAGAGCGCATAGGAAAGGACGCCCTCCATCCCGATTTTGCGCTTATGCTCCGGGGGCATCTTGCAGACGACCCATTGTCCGTGTTCGTTGGCATAATGGAGCACGCCCTGAAGAAGGCGGTAGGCAAATTGCTCCGTAAAGTCGGTGATAAATAAAAGACGCATGGCATGAATCTTTATTCCTCACCGAAAGATACAAAAAAAACGCACCCGTTGTTCTCTTTTTGCGCAGAATCTGCGCTTTTTGAGTAAAAACAATATAATTTGAGCTTGTATTGCGCAATTTGAGTGTCCACTCGCATATTGTCGATCTGCTGCGGAGGGGTCAAGCCCGCTTGCGGAACCGGGCAAGGAGTTTATCCACCAGCGGCCGAAGCTCGCGGTAGACGACAAAGGCGGTGAAAAGGCCGACCAGGACAGTGTTTACAACGAGTGCAGGCAACATCCGCAGGTGGGTGTTGGACCATTGGACGGCCACAAAGAGCACGGCCGTAACGGCAACATAGAGAAGCAGTTGAAGCAGCTTATAATCGATTTTCATATACCGCTGCCCGACCAGATAGGAGAGCGCCATGGCACTGCCGTAGCCGGCAACTCCGGCCCAGGCGCAGGCAATGAAGCCGTAGCGGGGCACGAAAACGAGGTTCACCGTAATCAGCACCAGACAGCCGACCCCGGAGAAGACCGCTCCCCAGAGCGTCTTATCGGTGAGTTTGTACCAGAATGAGAGGTTGAAATAGACGCCCATCATAATTTCCGCCGCCATCACGATCGGCACCACGCGGAGGCCACTCCAGTAGCCCGGACTGATGACGTAGCGCAGGATATTCATATAGGCCATCACGACGAGGAAGGCCAGCAGCGTGAAGACGAGGAAATAGCGCATCCCCTTGGAATAGGTCTCCAGATTGTCCTTGTCACGGCTGCTGCCGAAGACAAAGGGCTCGTAGGCATAGCGGAAGGCCTGGGTAATCATCGCCATGATCATCGCAATCTTCGAGGCGGCGCCGTAGATGCCGAGCTGCGTCTCCGCATCCGCACCGGGATAGATGTGCGGGAAGAGGATCTTGTCCGCCGTCTGGTTGAGGATGCCGGCGACTCCGAGCAGCAGCAGCGGCCAGCTGTATCGGAGCATCCGCTTCATCAGTCCGAAATCGAATCCGCCGAAGATGCCCCGGATCTCGCGCCGGAAGAAGATAGTGATGAATGCCGTACAGAACAAATTGATATAGAATACATAGCCGACACCGATGCTGGGATTAAATACCCAGCCGGGAAGGCTGATTCCTCGCCCTGCCAGCCAGGGGAAAACTACGAAATAGACCAGGTTGAGCCCGATACTCAGAAAGATGAAAAGCAGTTTGAGCGCCGCGAACTTGATGGGCTTTTTCTGGTACCGGAGAAAGGCGAAGAGGATGGCCTGGAAAGCATCGAGGGCCACGATGATCGCCAGTGTCCAGACATATGACGGGTGGGCGGCATAGCCCATGGCAGAGGACAGCGGCCTTATGAAGGCAAAAACCAGGATCAGGAATCCGAGCGCCACGCCGCCGACCATCCTGAGAATCGTCGAAAACACCAGCTTCGGGTTCTCATCCTCCTTGTTGGCAAAGCGGAAGAAGGTAGTCTCCATGCCGAAGGTCAGGATCACCAGCAGCAGCGCCGTGTAGGCGTATAGGTTCGTCACTACGCCGTAGCCGCCGCTCTCGGCTGAGATCTTATAAGTGTAAAGCGGGACGAGCAGGTAGTTGAGGAACCGCCCGACAATGCTGCTGAGGCCATAAATGGCCGTATCCTTTGCCAGTGCCTTGAAATTTGCCATGACCCTTTTTGCTTTCGGCTACAAAGATAGGAAAAAAGATGAGAAGAAGGCATCCCGGACCGGGGGCCAGGAGGGCTCGAGCCACATGGCGTGGCCGCAGGTGGGAACGCACCAGAACTGCTTCTCAGAGCTTCCCAGATTGTTGTATATCGCGAAATTGGTATGCGGAGGGCAGGTCGGATCCTGAAGCCCGAAGGCCATGATGGCCGGGCAGCGGACCTGCGGAGCGAAGTTCTTGACATCGAAATAGCGGAGCATCGCGAAGATATCCTCATGGGAAATCCCCTCCTCGTCAGCCGCCTCGAGTACCTCGTGGACCGGCCAGAAGACGATTCGCGCATAGTCCGGATAGTCGCCGAGGAAAGGAACGGCCGGGGCGATGGCCCGGATACGGGGATCCAGCGCGGCCGAAACCACGGTGAACGCCCCGCCCTGGCTCTCGCCATAGGCCACCATGCGGGAGAGGTCAGCCTTTTCGAGCGAAGCCGCAAAATCTACCGCCCGGCGGACGTCCGCGAAGGCTCCGCGATAGTAGAAGGTCTCCTTCGAGGCGAGACCGCGGTCGATCCAGCGCCCCTCGGGCTCCTTGAAAATACCCTGTCCGCGAACGCTCACCAGGAAATCGATCCGCTCCGGCGCTGCCGACGGGTCGAAATAAAACGGATCGGCGCCATAGCCCATATATTGGATATGGACAGGGTACTGCCCCTCCGCAACCGGGATGGAGACGATGCCTCCGGCTACGGCCCCGCCCCAGGAAGGATAGCGCACCTCATAGCACTGCCGGATCTCGTTGGAATAAGCGGGCACCGGGGTCCACTCCACCTCGAGCGGCACCTCGGCGAGTTCCGACAGGGTCGAAGTCCAGAACGCATCGAAATCCTCCGGCGTATCCGGCTCGCTGATGACCTGCTCGGGGCGGACGCCGATATTGAAGCGCACGCTGTCGCGCAGCCGGACCTCATAGAATCCGGCTTCCAGGGCCCCGAGAGAGGCTGTCAAAAGGCTGTCCGGCCCGATTGTAACCGTCTGCGAAAGAACTACTTCCGGCTCATCCGCCATGAGCGAACGGTCTGTCACGATCTGGAGCAGCGCCTCGCCGGGAGCCGCCTCCACCCGGGTCGACAGGGTCAGCGGTCCCTCCTGCAGAAAGAGCCAGGCTGGTCCCTCTGCGCAGGCACCGGTCGGGGTATACGGCTCAGCAGGAGCCACTTCTTTGGAACGGCAGGCCGCAGCCAGAATCGCAGCGGCAGCCAGAAGGATAAAGGATACTATTCTTTTCATCTAACCAAATCTTTTTTTCGCGAAGATACATCATTTCCGCGAAATATCGTACCTTTGTCCACATTATGGAAAAGGCCATATTTATCGTCAACCCCATTTCGGGCGGGAAGGACAAGAAAAAAATCATCCGGGCCATCGGGCAAAGGCTCGACCGCAGCCGCTTCGAGGCGAGCGTCGTCCTGACCGAATATGCCGGCCACGGACGGGAAATCGCCCGGGACTGCGATGCGGACGTGGTCGTCGCGGTCGGCGGCGACGGCACGGTCAGCGAAGTGGCGCAGGGAGTGGCAGGGACCGGAAAAGCCCTCGGCATCATCCCCTGCGGCAGCGGGGACGGCCTGGCCCTCCACCTTGGCATCAGCCGCAAATACCGCAAAGCCATCCGCCAGCTCTCCACGGCCGAAAAGGCGGTCATGGACTACGGCAGCATCAACGGCAAACCCTTCTTCTGCACCACCGGCGTCGGCATGGATGCTCAGGTCGCCTGGGAATTCGCCAGGGCGGGCAGCCGCGGCCTTAAGACCTATGTCGTCAAGACTCTCTCCGTCTGGTGGCATTTTAAGCCCGGCCATTATACCTTGACCGTCGACGGCGTGGCCCATACCCTCGATGCGACCTTCATCACCGTCGCGAACGTCAACCAGTGGGGCAACAACGCCGTCATCGCCCCGGAAGCCTCCGTCACCGACGGCCTCTTCGACATCACCATCCTCCGGCCCTTCCGCATCTGGGACATCCCGGGAATCGCCCTGCGACTCTTTACCCGGCGCTTTACCCGGAGCCGCCGTGTGGATACGCTCCGCGGGAAGGAAGTCCTTATTCATCAAGAACATACCGCCCCCGCCCACTTTGACGGGGACCCCGTCCAGATGGGCACCGACATCACCATAGAACTCCATCCCGCCGCCGTACACGTCCTGGTGCCGGAAGGCCGGAAAAACCGCATTTAGCCATGCTGAAAACCCCGATAACCGACTGGTATCTCTATTTCGCCAAGCGTTTCCTCCTCTACAGCCTCGCCCTCGGCTTTCTTCTTCGCATCACGATGATCCTGCTGCCGTTTCTGCTGCCGCAGGAGGTGATCGCAGACTTCGCCGTCCAAGGGTTCAGCGTCTCCGACGTGACCTTCCGGGAATGGGTCAAGGTATTTCTTCTCGGTCCGCTCAACGACATCGCTTTCACGATGATAGCCCTCGTTCCGGCTTTCCTTGTCTATTCCCTGACGACGCCCCGGAAATATGACAAGCCCTGGGGCTGGATCCTGGAAGGGGGGCTGGTGCTGCTGACCGCTTATTTCCTTCTCTGCAAAGACATTACCGACGAATATGGCGGCCCGCTGCCGGTGATCGTCAATGCGCTGATGGTCTTTTTCACGCTCTGCTACAGCATCAAGTTCTTCCTCCCGAAGATCCGGGACGCGTGGCGCCGCTACGCAGTCTGCTTCACCCTTTGGCTGTATGTCTTCCTGCTGCTGCTTAACTCCCTGAGCGAATGCGTCTTCTGGCTCGAGTTCGGCAACCGCTACGATTTCGTGGCCGTGGATTATCTGGTCTACACGAACGAGGTGATCGGCAACATCATGGAGTCGTATCCGGTGGTTCCGCTGCTGCTCGGAATCATCGCCGTTTCCACCGCCATCGCATGGCCGCTGATGTTCCGTCGCAAAGATTTCAGCCGGGCGGCCATGACCCTCAGCCTCAAGCGCTGGGCCCTGACGCTTTCGATCGTTCTCGGCGCGGCCCTTCTCGGCGGGTGCTGGCTCCATCTCGGCTACCGCCACTTCAAGAGCGACAACCGCTATACCTCCCAGCTGCAGGAGAACGGCTGCTGGGACTTCCTGGAGGCCTTCGTATCGGGCGAAATCGATTATACCCAGTACTATACGATGCTTCCCGAAGCCGAGGCCCGCTCCCGTCAGCAGGAGCTCTGCCACCAGAGAGCGGATGGCGTCCAGACCGTCAGCGACACCCTCTCCCCGCTCAAAAAGAATGTCGTCCTGATCACGGTCGAGAGCCTCAGCGGCTCCTTCCTCGAGGCCTACGGGAACGAGGAGCACCTGACCCCGCGGCTGGACAGCCTGATCGGCAGGAGCCTCGTCTTCGACAATCTTTTCGCCACCGGCAACCGCACGGTCCGCGGACTGGAGGCAGTAACGCTTTGCCTACCGCCCTGCGCCGGCGAAAGCATCGTCAAGCGCAAACACAACAAGGCTTTTTCCACTGGCAGCCTGTTCCGGGCCGAGGGATATACGACCCGCTTCTTCTATGGCGGCGACAGCTATTTCGACAATATGGGCGATTTCTTCGGCAATAATGGCTACGAGATCGTCGACAAGGCCCTCTACGGCCAGGATGTTACTTTCGCCAACGTCTGGGGCACCTGCGACGAGGATACCTACCGCGTGGTCCTGCGCTACTGCGATGCTGACCATGCCGCCGGCACTCCCTTCTTCGCCCATGTCATGACCATCTCCAACCACCGGCCCTACACCTATCCGGACGGCCGCATCAGCTATGAAGGCGACGCGATGTCACGCCCGGCGGCGGTCAAATATTCCGACTGGGCCATCGGGGACTTCCTCGCCCAGGCGGCGGAAAGGCCCTGGTTCGACGAGACGGTCTTTGTCATCGTAGCCGACCACTGCGCTTCGAGCGCCGGCAAGACTTCGCTGCCGCTGGAGAAATACCACATCCCGGCGCTGATCTATGCCCCGTCCCTGATCGAGCCGCAGCGGGTGGCGAAAACCTGCTCGCAGATCGACCTGATGCCGACCCTTCTGAGCCTGCTGCACTGGGACTATGATTCCTGCTTCTACGGCCAGGACATTCTGGATCCCGACTTTAAGGAGCGCGCTTTCATGGCTACGTATCAGGACCTTGGCTACTACGCCGACGGGGTGCTCACCGTGCTCTCGCCGGTCGGTCAGGTCAAGCAGTACGACGTTTGCCCCCGCGACGGCTGGACCTTCGACGAGACGCTCCGCCCCGCCCGGGACGAAGCGCACCTTCGCGATGCCGTCGCCTACTACGAAACGGTCAATCTCGACCACTACAGGAAATAACCGCCCCCAACTATCCCGACGGCAGCACGGAAGAGCTCTCCTCCGGCACGCACACTGTCACAATCAAGTGACGATTAAAGAACCTCGCCGGCCTCGACGAAGCGGGCGGCGGCGTTGAGGAAGTGGGCGGTAATCCAGAAGACGGTCCAGCTCTCGGAATAGCCTCCGCGCAGTTTGTAGATGTTCGACATGTCGCCGTACTGGGCGAAATTGGTGTGCTGGACCTGCTCGCCCTGGCTGCCGTAGGCGTCAGTGAGCTGGTAGCAGGTGCGGTACATCACTTTTGAGAGTTTGACGAGCCTTTCATCTCCGAGCAGACGTCCCATCCTGCAGACTTCGGGAGCGAAAAGCACCCCGTAGACATCCAGATGCTGGTTCTGCGGAGAGACCACCGTCCATCCGGTCGAATGGAAATCTCGGTCAGCCAGACGTCCGGCCGGGAGGGGAATATCCCAGACCGCCACATAGCTCAGGCACACATCCATCGCGTGCTTCGCCCATTCGAGATACTTCTTGTTCCCGAAGCGCTCGTAGCATTCGAGAAAGCCCTGGAACGCTGCCCATGCGCCTTCCTTGTCCTCGCAGGTGGCATCCAGCGTGCCGCCCCAGTAACAGCCGTCCATCTCCAGATGACGGTCAGCGAACAGGCCGGCGGCTTTTTCGGCGGCCTTGCGGAAGCGCGGCTTGCCAAATAGCTTAGATGCGATGGCCAGCGGAGCGATATAGAACGCTTCCGCCGTGGAGAGTGGATTCCACTCCGGAGACAGGATGCGCTCGGCCGTCCGGTCGCAGGCCTCTTTCAGGAAGGCTTCCCACTTCGACGTATCATACGTGCCGGGATGCTTGCGGGCATATTCTATGGCTTTGGCGAAATTATACATCGCCTGCCCGCAGGAGACCGGGTCGCCCTGACCCCATTCGTTCTTGTCACATTTGTAGCGGACACAGAAAATGCCGTCCTCCTTCCAGGAGCACCCGGTGAGAAAATCCAGGCTCCTCTGCACCCTGTCGCGAATTGCCTCAACCGTCCAGGGGCCGTCCCCGGAGACGAGCAGGGGCTCCAGAACCTGCAACGAGTAACCGGGCGAATCGGCCTGTCCGCACCAGCCCATGACGATATGCTTTCGGTCCCTGCGTTTGTCGTACATGTCAAAGCCGCAGGCACCACCACCATCGTACTCCAGCCATCTGGAAGCGGCAAAAAGGGCTTTCCCCCTGACAATCTCATCGAAGGGGGTGAAGCGGTCAGCGTCGTAGGGTTTGTAGCGGTCCAGCGAAGCATATAGCGGCCGCTGGAAGCCGCTCCCCTTCCGGCTGATTGCGTATAGGTCAATGTAGAACTCCTTTTCGATGATGCGTCCCGGCTCCAGGTCGATCCAGGTGTCGGCATAGCGCATCGGTTCCTTCTGGCGGGCCTTCGCCACGCTGTGGTTGCCATTGTATCCGATGGGACCGGTATACATGACGACCTCCGTAATCCCTTGCTTTGCCTCGGCGCCAAACGACCACCACTGGTCGGAGAGCACCGCACCGCGAACCGGCGAGGGAACCGTGTGGACGGCAAGTGCCCGAAGGGCCTTCGCATCTTCCAGCATCACGAACGGCATCGGGAAGCGATGGTCCTCAAAGATAGCGAATTCGCCCGGTGCGCCGGTCCATACCGGGACAGCCGCAGGATTGACCGCGGCGCCGTTTGAATTGCCGTAATAGACGATGCCGGGGGCAAAGAGCGACTGGGCGTTCCCCCGCTTCTGGAGGCGAACCGAAAGCGTCGCCCGGCGGAGCGTATCGGGCCCCTTCCATTCGAAGCGGCGGACACAATGAACCATCCCGTCCGCAGTCCTGGAATAAGCATCCCTGAGCAGCATTTTGCCCTGCGGCAGGCTGATGGTGCCTTTCAGAATGGTCCACTCCCCGGAAGTCTCTGCCGACTCAGGGCGCGCATGGACCCAGTCCGCGGGCCAGTCATTCTCCCAGCCGGTCGCGACGGACCAGAGGCCTTCGGATGGGGTCCAAAGCGTGTCCGTCCCATCCGAGAAAGCCGGAGAAAGCCCGTCTCCAGGCAGCAGGATGGACGTCCGGGTGATGCCATCAGTGCCGAAGGATACGGACTGGGCGCCGACAGAAATACATACAGAGGCGAGGAGGAGGGGGAGGAGGATCGTCTTTTTCATAGGACAAAAATAGTAATAATAAATGTATCGGCGTAGTTTTTCCGTTTTTTTGTATCTTTGAATTTGTAACCCAAATCGTAACGCAATATGAAAAGAATTTGTATGATCCTGACGACGACCCTGGCGCTGCTGCTTTGCGCTTCGCCCCTTTCGAGTGCCCAGAAAGTTCAGTACTGGGGACAGCTCAGCGGCGAGAATCACAAACAGAAGGGACATTCCTATCAGGGAATGGACGTATACGGGAAGTATCTCGTCAGCCTGCAGGACAAGGGAATCGCCACGATTTACAAGCTCTCCTGCTGCAGCAGGAAATTCACCCCCGTCGGACAGTTCCATCTGGCTTCCTACAATGAAGTCAATCACTCCAATGTGCTGAGTTTCGGCTGCGAAAAATACGATAAATCGGATCCGTTCCCGCTGGCATATATCAGCCAGTGCCACAAAAAGCAATACAACGGGATGAAGGATGTCCTCTTTGTCGAGCGGATTGCCGCCGACATGCAGTCCTCCAGCCTCGTCCAGACCATCCTCTACGACGACCGCAACGGAGATTTCGGCTATGCCCTCCAGTGGGTCATTGACCAGCCGAACCACATGCTGTATGGCTATGGCAACACGATAGACAACACCAACCCGGCCAACAGGCACCGCATCATCAAATTCCGCCTTCCGCGCCTGGACGAGGGCGAGTTCGTCGTCCTCAAGCCCGAGGACGCGCTCGAGAATTACCTGATCGAAGAAGCTTCGGATTTCACCTTCAATCCCATCGGCCAGGGCCTGTATGTCTATAAGGACAAGCTCTATATGCCGACCGGCGTCGGCAAGTATGAGACCCCGTCCATCTTATACGTCTGGGATCTCGTCGGCAAAAAGATGGAGGTGGTTGACCTCAGCAAGTGTACCGCCGGCGAGCTGGAGGATATCGGCCGCTACCGGGGACATTTCATCCTCCAGGGCCAGGACGGCCTCTTCTATGTCAAGAGCCTGAAGTAATTACCGGCCTCCATCAGCAATCACCGGGAAAACGGTGAGGCGCAAAGTCGTGCTTCCGTACGGGACCAGTTCGATGTATCGGGCTGGTCCTGCTGCTTTCGGCGCGACCGGGAGATCCGGCGTAAGCAGCTGCCCGTCAGGACCTTTGTCGAAGTCCCATTCGATGGGATAGACCGGGATGCGAAGCACGGCTGCCCGCTCGGAGCCAGGCATGACGGGCACCGGACCGTGCGGAACGTCATTCCCGGCCTGACCGACCAGGCCCGTTTGGACGTCATTCCCGGCCTGACCGGGAATCTCTTCCGCCTCGACATCGGCCTTGACGGCGTAGTTCCAGGGCCCCGAGGGCTGGATATCCCAGCAGGGGAAAGCCACGTCGTCTTCGGGGTATTTCCCGTTCATGTTGGCATAGCGGACCGTGTCCTTGGTAAAACTGGCCGGAATGGCGTAACTATACACCAGCGGTCCCCGCTGGAAATAGATTCCGCCGCCAAAAGCCGTCTGTCGCTCGATTGTCATCGGGAGCTGCAACTCGACGCGGTCGCCGTCTTTCCATTTGCGCTCGAGGGTAACGAAAGTGCCGGGGGCCAGTGCCCCTTTCCAGGCCTTTCCGTTGATGCGGAGACTGGCTCCCCGGCACCATCCGGGGATGCGGAGCGTCAACCGGGCGGCATGGCTCCCTTTGTCGGCCCGCGCGCTGATTTCGATCGTCTCTCCGTAGGGATACGCCGTCTTCTCCTCGAAAGTCAGATGCTCGCTGTAGCGGAACTTCGACGGCCCGTACAGGGCCACCACGGCCTCCCCTTCCCCGCGCAGCCACATGTGGGCGGCGTAGTTGGGATAGAGCCGATGGATATTGCCGGCGCAGCACTCGGTCTGGTGGGTAGGCCGGTAGGCCATCCAGGTGGAGCAGTAGTTATCCTTGTTATGGTTGGATGTCCCTGTCGCCAGGAACTGATTGACGGAAGAATAGTATTGCAGCGCCTTGAAATCCTTTGTCACGCTGCCGGCGCCGGCGTTGAAAACGATCTTCTCCAGCATGTCGGCATAACGGGCCTCATGGAGAATCTCCAGATAGTACCCGAGCGTCCAGCTCATGTCGATGGCGTTGCAGGTCTCATGGCTATGGCGGATGCCGCGACCCTGGAGCCATTCGGCGCTGGTGAAAAGCCCGTCCGGCAGGCCGTCTTCCTCATACAGACGGTCCAGGGAGCTGACGGCAAGATGGCGGTACCAGGGATTGCCGGTAGCGGCATAGAGCATGATGGGGAGCTTGAGGAATTCGCTCATCGTCACCCCGTGCATATTGTAGGGCGCTTCGCCCAGCAGAAACTCTGGCGTCACGCGGTCATCGCGCTTGATGTCGACGCCTTCCAGCAATTCGCCGCGATAGCGGAAGGCGGAATCGGCCCGGGCGACAAGCGCTCTGTCGCCAGTTCTGGCGGCAGTCCATAGCATGCCTTCCAGAGAAATGATATCGCGCTTGCGGACCAGTTGTTTCATCGGAATGGAGTTGTAATGCCGGGTCAGCGCCTCCAGGATGGCCGGATCGGGAGAGACATCATACGCCGCCTTCATGGCCCGGAAGAACACCGCGAACGGCCATGTGTTGCTGATAACGCTGGAGCCCAGGCGGCCGCTTTCCCAGGGATGCGCGAGCGTATAGGAAATGCCGGCTTCGCCTTTGTCAATAAACGCCTTGTCATCCAGCAGATACCCAAGACGCAGCAGGCCGTCCGTATAGTAGGCCGTCTGCTCATAGCGCCACCAGTCCTGCCCGTGCGTTCCCATCCGGGGGATCTCCCCGGCCCAGAGGCAGGTGTTGTAGGGATACGACAGCGCCTCAGGATGGCCCGTAAGGCCTTCTTTCTGGGTCAGGAGCTGCTGCTTCAGCCAACCCTCCGGACGGATATCTTTCAGACTTGCCTCCTGCCAGCAGGGCTGTGCATGGAGCCCCAGGCTGGATAATATGACGGCGGCGGCTGTAATCAGCCATTGATTCCCTTTCTTCATAGACCGATGATTCTACAGTTTCTGCAAATTTAATGATTTCCCTCCTTTCTGCGCGTTTTTTTTGTTATCTTTGCAAGCAAGGAATCCGTTCCTGTTGCGTTTTAGGAACGAAGAAACGCCAAAAAAAGAATCGAAGATGAAAAAGAATCTTATTTGTCTTTCGGCCAGCCTTCTCGCGCTGGTTTCCTGCTCCATAGAATCCATTGTAGACAACTCCGTCAAAGTCAAAGACCCCATCACCATTTCTTCGCCTGCTCCAACGGAGCAAATCACCAAGGTTTCGCTTGATGATACCCAGAAGGGCTATGTCCGGGCGGGGAATGCGATGGCATTCAAGTTCCTTAAGCAGGTTTACACGGGCGATAATCTCATCTGCTCGCCGCTCAGTCTCCAGTATGCCCTCGCCATGACGGCTAACGGCGCCAGCGGTGAGACCCTCCAGGAGATTATCGACTTCCTGGGCTATGGCTCCGACGGCATCGAGGCGCTCAACGAGTACAGCAAAATCATGCTGGAACAGCTTCCCGCCGTGGATCTGGACGTCACGCTCAAAGTTACGGACGCTCTGCTGGTCAATGATCTGTTCCCGCTGCTGCCTTCCTTCAAGCAGACGGTGGAGAACAACTACTACGCCGCCGTGGAGAACATGGACTTCTCCAACCCGGCTCAAATCGCCGCCCGCATCAACGAGTGGGCCCACCGCAACACCAACGGATTCATCGACAAAGTGCTGGAAGAGGGCGAGATCTCGGCCGAAGCCATAGCTTACCTGATGAACGCCCTGTATTTCAAGGCCAAGTGGGCCGGCAGCGCATACGAACCCATGTTCGACGAAAGATTCACCTTCGACGACAGCTTCACGCTTTCCGACGGGAGCACCCGGACGGTAAAGATGATGCCGAATATGCGGCACCACAAGTATGCGGAGATGGATGGCTTCAAGGTGCTGGCCCTGCCCTACGCCAACTACAAGTATTATATGTATTTCCTGCTGCCGGACGAAAACAATATCGAAGGTCTGCTGAATCAGCTCCAGACCATCTCCTGGTCCGACATAGAGAGCAGCTTTAAGCAGGATGCTGAAGTCTATATCAAGATTCCGAAATTCGACATAGAGAATAAGTTCAATCTCAATGAAGCGCTTCAGGCCCTGGGCGTAAAACGTGCCTTCCAGGCCGGTCCCGCCCAGTTCGACCGGATGTTTGCGCCCAAAGAGCCGGAGTATTTCTATTGGATCGGGAAGGTCATCCAGAAAGCCAGGATATCTGTATCCGAATGGGGAACAGAAGCAGCGGCCGTTACCGTTGTGGAAATGGATGGCGCGACCTCTCCCGGGCCCGGCCCCAAGAGGGTGTATTTCTACGCCGACCACCCCTTCGTTTTTGCCATTGGAGAAGCAACCTCCGGCGCCATCCTCTTCGAAGGCGTCTATTCGGGGAAATAACGCTCATCAGCCGATGGCGTATTTGCATACCTTATCTGGGGGATTATCGGTGCGAATATATCGCCTCAAACATATCAATTTCCCGATTGGGAATACCAAGGCGGGATGCAAGAGGCCTCCAACGCCTGGAAACGGTGTCTGATACTGATTGGATAATCTGGCGTGCCTCTTCCCGGCCAATCATATACTCCTCAGATGCTTCCAATAGGAGATTCAAGTCGGAAAGATTGGATGATGAGTTGATGAGCAGGCTCTGATAATCGTTCGCTGTAGGATTCAGGTCGAACGCCGGTGAGAGGGTCCAGCCCCGAGGCGTGAGAAGGAATCCATGGTTGCGGAAATGGTCGTCGCTATTGCCGATGGCAATATTGAAAGCGATGCGCCGATAGAGTTCCCGCAGATTCATTTCCACATCGCAGCATCCCTGCAGGATGAAATCGACTATATCCAGATAGCCGTTCCCGGTTTGCGCATTGCATCCATCTGTCAGGCCAAGAAGGGTCAACGAAGATGCATAATGAATCCTGGCCACGAAGGGATTCGTAGCCCAGCTCGCCTACCAGAAGGGGAGCTTGCAGCCAGTCAAAATCTGCATATACTAACAGCCTGCGCATCTCGTATTATTTCTTTGAAGCCCGTTCACGATGTTTTAGCGACAAATCCTGCAGGGCGCGCCCCATCTCGTCTTTATTGGCAAGAAGAAGGATGTCATCATCGAGCTGCAGGGCATACAGTACCCGGAGATAGATGCCCATGGAGACGGTCGGAGACCCCTTCTCCACGCGAGCAACGGTAAGCGGCGAACAGGTGGCCCGCTCCGCCACCTGAGCCACGCTCAGATTGCGGCGCAGTCGCGCCAACTTGATCTGCTCCCCCACCGTCCGCATCTTCTGCTCCAGTTCCCTTGGAAGTCTTGTACCCATCGTTGCCTTGCTCATAATTCTCATAACATTTAATAACAAATGCAAATATAATGATTTTTCTTTATTATATGATAGGTTGAGCTTATTTCAAAGTGCAAATTCGGCACTTTGAGGCTGCGTAGCAGCCGATGGCGCCATCAGGCGCCGTGCCGGAAGAGAGAAGTTCTGTCAGATTCCGCTGCGCTGCCCCTCGACTTGCATGTGTTATGCCTGCCGCTCTATTTCGGCCTCGGCATGATCGTCACCGGCGTCAGTGGGATATAACCGGCTTCGGCATTTAAAAAACCTGAGAAATCGCGACAAAACCCATATGATTATTCACTGAAAAAAGATATATTTGCAAAATTAAATATAATACTCAACGTTACTTAAATGAAACAATTTGCTGAATACCTTTTTCTTGCCGCGTTGTCAATGGCGACAGGATCCCTGCCATCCGGCTGCGTCCAGCTGGATGAGAGCATCGACATGAGCCAGCCGGAAATGCAGAAAATGGAATACAGCATCACCGTCATGCGTGACGGCGAAGTCATCGCCCGCGAGCAGTATGGTGTCATGACCAGGGGCGAGCCTGCCGCCGACTTCGACACCTATTCGACCATGGACCCGGAAAAGGGATTCGGCATCATCGGCATCGACGCCGAGACCGGCGACCTGCTGCTCAACAACCATCAGGTCGCGCATAAGTCCGGCATGTTCACCAACTGGGTCGACGCCGGCACCTGGGGCAGCGCCCAGACAGTCACCCTCAGCGCCTACTATCCCTACCAGACCGACGTCGTCTACATGACCAGCGAAGATGCCTACACCATTCCCCTGTCCACCGAGGAAACGGAGGCCGGGCCGATGGTATCCAAGACCATGCAGCGCGCCATCAACGACCTCAACCGGATTCCCATCGAATTCCAGCACATCACCAACGACATCGGCTACCGGATCTGCGACGTCACCCCGGACCCGAACCTGCAGGGGCTGATCCACCTCCGCAAGGTCATCGCCCATAACGTGGCGTCCGCGGGCACCTACCTCAACGACCTCCGCCTCCCCTACGGCTCCTGGCACAAGGTCGGCTACTACCGGGATGTCGTCATCTTCGAGGGGGACGCCATCGTGGGCGTAGGGTCAGAGAACGAGCTGTTCATCGGCTACGATACGCTGACCCGGCATCTCGCCGACAGCCACCGCTACTATTCGATTCCGGACGAGATCCTGCTCGGAAAACAGTACGTGGAAGTGGTCTACGACGTGGATTCGTTCACCATCGAGGATTTCACCTACTCGCCCATCAAGGGCCATGTCACCAAATATGCCCTCTACGGGCTGCTCCCGGACAATATCTTCGAGAACGGGAAACAATACACCTTCCACCTCGGCCTGGACCTCACCACGGTCTACCAGGAAGTCGCTTTCTCCGCTTCGGTCAGCGACTGGGAAACCAAGATCTACGAAAACAACGACGTTTTTTAGCGCATGAAAAACAGGTTCATACTGACAACAGTTGCGGTTTTACTCTCCGCCGCCTTCTCCGCCACGGCCCAGAACAACGCCTACGGACTTGACGACGAATGCTACGACCTTTTCATGAAATGCGAGCAGACCTACGGTACCACCAAGTTCGGAGAGTCGGCCGAGAAACTGCTCCAGGCGGCCCTGAAATGTGGAGACACCAAGGCACAGACGCTCTATTACGTCGAGATGCTGAAGCATCAGACGCGCCTCGTTCCGAGCGGGACCCAGACCACCCAGGAGCAGGACAATGAAGTGCTCCGGCTCCAGCAGAAGGTCAAGGACGTGGCGGACGAACTGGGCTATAAGCAGTATTTCTACTACTCCTATGAAATCGTCCAAAACTATTTCTACAACCATAAGAAGGATATCAAGCTCATCGAGCTGTCCAAGGAGATGCAGTCCATCGCCCGGGAGCGGAACGACGAGTACGGCCTCTGGATGAGCTATCGCTACATGGTGGCCCTGTATATCGACGAGAGCGATTACATTTCCGCGAAGCCCTACATCCTCCAGGCGCTGAAACTCTACGACCTATCGACCGATCCTGTCGTCCGCCGCCAGAGCGTCACCCGCCTCTACTGCGACCTGGCCGATACCTACATGATCGGTTCCGACTCCCTTTCGATCAATATCGAAAAGGCGGTGGCAGCCCGGAAAACCCACTTCGACACCCTCCGCTGCGAGTACTATCTCGCGAAAATCTCAGCTTACCACAACGACCTGGATGCCTACAGGACCCACCGCGACTACTGTATTGGCGATCCCAGCCTTTCGCTGATCAACAACACGAATCCCAAGTTCTTCCACATCCTGGACGCCATCCTCGACAAGTCGTTCAACATCGGCATGATCGACATGGACGAGTTCTCGCACGTCCGCGAGATGAAATTCATTGCCAACATCGCCGAGACTCACGGCTTTACGGACGAGGCCTTCTATGTGGAAAAACAGCTTGTCAAGCGCTACGAGGGCCTGTTTGCCTCGACCAACCGGACCAGCATCAGCGAATTCGACTCCCGGCTCGGGAACTATATTCTCCATACCGAGCTCGACATCAAAGATACCGAACTCGACTCGAAAGCCAAGGAGCTGAGCCACGCCAGCCGGGTGATGTCGATCCTGCTGATCGTCATCCTGGCGACGGTACTGGCCTTCCTCCTGCTCCATCAGCATTCGCTCGTCCGGCATAACCGCCAGCTCCGCGACGCCAACGAAAAGGTCACGCTCGCCAATGCCGCCAAGACCCGTTTCGTCCAGAACATGAGCCACGAGGTCCGCACCCCGCTCAATGCAATCGTGGGCTTCTCCCAGCTGCTCTCCCTGCCCGACGGAACCTTCTCCGAGCAGGAAAAGGAAGAATTCACGGGGCACATCGTCAACAACACCAAGATGCTGACGATGCTTCTCGACGACATCCTGAACGCCTCCGCTATAGATTCGGGGAAATACACGATTACTCCCGAGCCGGCCGAGGTCCATTCCCTCTGCCAGGCCGCTATCTCCAGCACCGAACACCGGCTCCAGCCCGGCGTCACGATGACCTACGCTCCGGAGTCCCAGGACCCGATCCAGATCGTCGCCGATCCCCGCCGTATCCAACAGATCCTGATCAACCTGCTGACCAACGCCTGCAAGCACACCACGTCCGGTTCGATCGTCCTGAGCAGTTCCACTACCGCCGAGCCCGGATTCGTCCGCTTTACCGTCACCGATACCGGCACTGGCGTTCCTCCGGAAATGGCCGAAGCCATCTTCGGACGCTTCACCAAGCTCAATGAATTCGTCCAGGGCACCGGCCTCGGGCTGAGCATCTGCCGCGACATCGCGGAGCGGATGGGCGCCCGCGTCTATCTGGACACCACCTGGCCCGGCCCTGGCGCCCGCTTCATTTTCAGCGTTCCCGTCAATCCCCCTGTAACCAATACAACAGAATAACCATGACACCTTTCTACGCACAAGATCACGACTATTCCAGGTTCAACGTACTGGCCGTCGATGATATTCCCCTCAACCTGCTGCTGGTCCAGAAAATGCTTGGCAAGTTCAACTTCAAGATGCGGACCGCCGCGAACGGGCAGCAGGCCCTCGATGCGGTAGCCGAGCAGAAGCCGGACCTGATCCTGCTGGACCTGATGATGCCGGGCATCGACGGATTCGAAGTCATCCGCCGCCTGCGGGCCGACCCCGCCACCGCCGACATCCAGATCGTCATCCTTTCCGCGCTGAACTCGCAGCAGGATGTGGTCAAAGGCTTCAACCTCGGGGCCAATGACTTCATCATGAAACCAATCATCATGGAGAAACTGCTCAGCTGCGTCATTACGCAGATGCAACTGGTGGTGGCCAAATCCGGCAAATAGGATGCGAAACAAATGGCTCCGGGCGGCCGGAATCGCCGCATGGGTGCTGCTTTCCGCCTTTTCAGGGAAAGCCCAGATCGTGAACCGCCTGAAGGTGGATCCCGACACATTCGACCGCTATGCCTACGGACGGATGCAGCAGTTCAGTGCGGCCAACCTGCCCCTGGCGGATTCGCTCTACCGGGTCGGCGAGGCCCGGCAGGACTACCGTTTCCAGTGCCTCGGCCTGTCGCTCGAAATGCCGGTGCGCTTTGCGCTGAAGGAATATGAGCGCATGGACGAGACGATGGCCGAAATCAAGACGCTGCTGAAAGGCCACCCCGAGCACAAGGCTTTCCTCTATTCCGCCATCCATGAATACTGCCAGTACCTGATCCACGTCGAACGGGTCTCCGACGCCATGCTCGAAGCCCGGGCCCTGGAGCGCGACGCGGGCGAAGCGGACAATGCCCTCGGCAAGATGTATTCCTACCGCATCGTCGGCCTGATCCAGAGCTACCGGAGCAATTCCCACCTGGCCATCCAGAATTTCACAAAGGCCGCCAAATACTGCACCGAAGCCCGCGCCGAGCAGGAACTGCCCAACCTTTACATCCTGATTGCCCAGGAATACATCCTCCAGGGCGAATTCGACAAGGCGGTCGAGTACTGCGACAACGCCGAACGCTACCAGGACTTCTTCCCGACAATCCGGCTGAAGGTGCTCATGGCCCGCTGCCTGCTGGCCTATGCGAAAAAAGACATGGATGCGCTCCACACCCATTACCAGGCCCTCGTGTCGGATCCCCGGTATAAGATGCAGGTGGATGCCAACCACCGCTACGAGATGGACGTCTGCTTCCTGCGCTCCCAACGCCTGTTCGAGCAGGCCCTCGCCAAAGCCGACTCCATCACCGTCGACCGCACCCGGTATACCCTCAGGCAGGGCATTTTCGCCGACCTGCATTCTTACGACGCCGCTTACCGGGAGCTGAACCAGCTCATGGAACTCAAGGACTCCATCTATATCAAAGTGCAGAACGAAGACATGGCCATCCTGGATGCGGAAATGAACAATGCCCAGCTCCGCGCCGACGCCCGCCTCTCCGAAGAGCGCCACCGCGCTGAAGAGGCACGGCTGCGCCACCAGAACGAGTCGACCATCCTCGTCGGCTTCATGGTCATGTTCGCCATCGCCTTCTTCTCCATCCTGCTGTCCCAGTGGCAGCTCCGCGAGAACCTCGATTCCATCAAAAAGAAAAACAACCAGTCCATCCTCTCCCGCAAGGCCTTCAAACAGGCCCTCGATGCGAAGGAGGCGGAGAACGCCATGAAAGTCAAAATCCTGCAAAACCGAAAGTCGTCCACCATCAAACTCTAAACGCCATGAAACTAAACCCCAAGACCCTGTTCAAATACCACAAGAACGAACTCATCGCCATCCTGCTGCTGTTTTCCGGCGGCACGCTCGGCATGCTGGCGCTGATTGACAAGGTGCCTTTCGTCCTAGGTGTCATCGGAATCATCATCCTTGCGACCGGCCTGTTCTACTACTGTCTCCGGAGCTCGTCGGAGAAGGTCTACAAGGATTATTATCAGGACTGCTACAATATTGAGCATGAAGCCATCGAGGAGGAAATCCGCAAATCGATGATCTACCACCGCTACCAGGAGGCTGTCATCAACCGCTACGAAAGCGCCTGCCGCGACCTGGGCCTCAGCGACGAGCAGAAGGACTGGCTCCTGATGCTGTTGATGGAGGAGAAAAAGCGGGTGGACGAGAATCTCCAGGAGGCCGACGGAGGACACATTTGATATTACGACTAAACACACCATAACCATGAAAAAGTTTCTTTTTGCTGCGGCTGCATCACTGATGCTACTTTTGGCCGGCTGTTCTACGGACACGACCGAAATCGAGCAGCGCATCGATGACCTCGAGCAGGGCGTCGAGAACCTTGAAAAGGGCACCATCGCCTCCATCCAGACCCAGATGGCCGAGATGAAGGCGGCACTGAGCGCCCTTGACGGCACCGAGAAGAGCCTCTCCGGCTACATCACCGCCCTCCAGGACGCCGTGAACGCCCTTACGTCGAAGGATACCGCCCTCGAAAACGCCCTGAACGGCCTCACCGCGAATCAGACCAAGCTCGAGGCTGACCTCGCCGCGCTGAAAACCAGCACGAGCGCCGAGTACGCCGACCTCAAGGCCTGGGTGGAAGCCTCCTTTGCGACACAGGGCCAGATGAGCAATGTCCAGGATGACCTTGCCGCCCTCCGCGAGCTTATCAACACCGTCTCGGGCCACGTATTCGAACTCTTTTCAACGACCCAGGGACTCTCGACCCAGATGGAGTCCGTTATCGCCCATACGGACGAACTCGAAGAGCGCATGAAGGCCAGCGAGAACGCACTCGCGAACGCCCTTGAAGCCATTACCAGGCTCCAGCAGACCGTCATCGCCATCCAGCAGCAGATGGCTTATATGGAAGAGGTCCTCGACACGGTTGCAAATACGCAGGAGCAGCTCTCCGGCTACATCACCACCCTCCAGGCGGCCGTCGATAGCCTCACCAAGCAGAAAGAAGCGATGGAAGCGGACATCTCCGGCCTGATGCAAAAGGACGATGCGCTCGAAGCGGCCCTCGCCAGCCTGACGACCACGATAACTACGCTGCAGGCCGCCCTTGACGCCCTGACCGCCAAGCAGACCAGCCTTGAGCAGCAGATCCAGGCGCTCCAGAAAAGCACCGACACCGCCATCGAAGGCGCTATAAAGGACATCAAAGACTGGGTGGAATCCTCCTTTGCGACGCTGGACCAGCTCACTGCAGTCCAGCAGCTCATCGCCGATATCCAGGCCGAGGTCAACACGGTCAAGACGGATATCAGCGCCCTCCAAGACAGGCTTGACCTCGCCGAGAATTCCATCTCCGCCCTGCAGGATACGGTCAGTTCGATCCAGGAGCAGATCAACACGCTCCAGCAGCAGAACGAACTCTTCACCGAGAATCTCCTCGCCTGCCAGACGGCCATCGACGAGATCCGTGATACCCTCCTCGCCCTCCAGGGTGAAGTCGAGGCCCTGAAGAAAGACCTCGCCGAACTGATCGCCGCCGTCCAGTCGGTGATCGTCGTCCCGGACTACCTCGACGGCATGGTCAAACTCGTCGCCAAGAGCGACGTCACCTTCCGTTTCGAGGTCTATCCCCTCGAGACCGCCGGAAATCTGGCCGCAAACGGCGTTTCCGCCTTCTCGCTGGACTATGTCGAGACCGCAACCCGCTCCGGCGCCCTCAACAACATCGCCATCAGCGGCGTTGCCTTTGACGGAGAACTCCTCTCGGTCACCTTCGACGCCACGAAGCTCCCGGCCGCAGTGCTTAACGGCGAGCAGCCTGTCAACGCCCGTCTCCGCATCTCCGACGGCAATGTAACCCGCACCTCGCCCTTCTTCGGATTGTGGGTTCCGCCGATTGAGGCCGTCGACATGGGCCTCAGCGTCATGTGGGCCGCCTGCAACCTCGGCGCCGGAGCGCCGGAAGAGTCCGGTGACTTTTTCGCCTGGGGCGAGACGGAGTCGAAAGCCAGTTTCGACTGGAACAACTACATCTGGAGCAATCCCGAGACCACTTCTCCCTTGACCAAGTATTGGCGGAATGCCGCCATGGGGGCGGCCGACAACCGGTCCATCCTCGCGCTGGAAGACGATGCCGCCAACGCCATCTGGGGAGGTGACTGGCGCATACCCTCTTATAAAGAGTGGCAGGAATTGAACGACGAGATGAATTGTACCTGGGAATGGACGGAGCGCAATGGCGTCAACGGCTTCCGTGTGACCAGCAAGAGCACCGGCAATAGCATCTTCCTGCCGGCTGCCGGATTGAAGTACCATGATACGCTGTCTTATGGTAACGTAATGGGCTATTATTGGACCAGCAACATGTACTGGACTATCCCCCAGTACTCCGATTACGCTTTTACAACGTCTTTTCAAGGTCCGTCTGTCCATGGCATAGGGGCAAGCGAGCGAATGCATGGTCATTCGATCCGTCCTGTGCGGGGTGAGTACATCCATGTCACAGGCATTACGATGCCCGCCACGCTCAACCTCGATGCAGGTATTGTTGACTATTTGGATTATGCTATCAGTCCGGCTGAGGCCTTTGAACAGGGCGTGACATGGACCATCTCCAATCCTGAGGTCATCGAAATCGCCCTTTATGATGATTATCCCAAATTCTTAACTCATACCCCCGGCAAGTCCACCATTACCCTGACCACGGTTGACGGCGGCTTCACGGCCACCTGCGAGGTGACGGTGAAAGTGGAGGCCGTCGATCTCGGCCTCCCCTCCGGCACGAAATGGGCCCCGTTCAACATGGGTGCCGTCGAACCGAGCGACCCGGGTCTCTACTTCGCCTGGGCCGAGCCGGACCCGAAGGAGGATTTCTCCTCGGACAACTACAAGTGGTGTGTCGGGATGGATTATTCCCTGTCCAAATATTGCTGGGACAGCGACCTCGGCACGGTGGACAACCGCACCACCATGACCTTCGAAGACGACGCCGCCCATGTCAACTGGGGCGGAAACTGGCACGTGCCCACCCAGAATGAATGGTCTGAACTGTGCCAGGAGACCTATTGTACCTGGGATTGGATGGAGATTGATGGAACCAACGGTTACATGGTTACCAGCAAGATCAACGGCAACAGCATCTTCCTGCCGGTAACCGGCATGTCCCCCTATATGTATGGAAGGGATAATGAGGGATGCTACTGGTCCAACGAGTTAGGGCCTTTCACCCCCATGACAGCAATGTGGGCGAACTTTGGTGAGACCTTCCATACTGCAGCCAGCACCTCGGCCCGCTACCAGGGCCTGGCCATCCGTCCGGTCGAAAGCGAATGGATACATGTCACCAGCATTGAAATGTCTGAAACCAGCAAGACGATAGGCATAGGTGAAACATCCTCGCTGACCGTTCAGATCTGGCCGGGCAAGGCTTGGGAGACCGGCTTGACCTGGACGAGCTCGAATCCTTCCGTCGTGACGGTAGAGCCGGAATACGCTGACGATCACTTCCCCGCTATTACAGGCATAGCCCCCGGCAAGGCAATCATCACCGCCACCTCGGTCGACGGCGGCTTCACGGCCACCTGCGAGGTGACGGTTTCGGTCGAACCGATTGACCTCGGCCTTCCTTCCGGCACGAAATGGGCCCCGTTCAACGTCGGCGCCCTGAAAGACAACGAAATCGGCCAGTACTTCGCCTGGGGCGAAATCCAGCAGAAGGAAGAATACTACTGGAGCACTTACAAGTGGTGTGAAGGCGATATGGATTCCATCACGAAATACTGCTCCTATGTCGACGGCCTGACGGAATTGATGCCCGAGGATGACGCCGCCCACTACTTATGGGGCGGGAACTGGTATATGCCGACCAAGACACAGTGGGAAGAGCTGATGGATCCGCTCAATTGCGAATGGACATTCGGGACCCATATCGGTGTGAAAGGCTGCTATGTCACGAGCAAGCATAACGGCAATTCCATCTTCCTGCCGATAACCGGCATGAAATACGGTATATACACACAGTCGGAAGACTCCGGATACTATTGGCTCGACTACCCGGTCGATGCAACGGCGGATTTCGGCGGCTTCAATGAGTCGTCAGTCCCCGGCTTCGTCGGCGGCAGTGTCCGATCCATCGGCATGCCGATCCGTCCCGTCTACTATATCAAGTAAACACCGTCCTTTCACTATCCCCCCGGCTTTGACCCCGGGGGGATATTTTCTTGCCTATGAGAACTGTAGCCTCGATTTTGCTGCCCGTGCTCCTGCTGGCCGGGTGTTCCCCAAAAGTGACGACCCACCTGGCCGGCACGTATCCGCCGCTCGGGCCGGACGAAGTAATAGCGGTCGTGGAGCTCTATGCCCCGGAGCCGGAGAATGCTACGCCGGTGGGGCTTATCCGGATTGAGGATAGCGGCCTTACGACGCAAAAGAATGGCTCCTACGAGCATGTCATCGCCCTGGCCAAAGAGCAGGCCCGGGCCGCCGGCGGCAATGTGGTACGGCTCACCCGGCATTGGGAGCCCGATTTTCACAGCTCCATCCACCGCATCGAGGCCCGGATCCTCCTGGTCGACGACATCAGCGAACTGATCCTCGAGCCGGTGCAGGCCCTCAACCCGGACCATCCCGACTGCGCCATCGTGCATTTCTACTGCATGCCGGGCTACTACATCGATTACGATGTCCACATCGGCGAGGATACCGTCTTCCGCGCCCTGGAAGCGTCCAAGGGCGAGGTCGAACTCCATGAGAGCGGCGAAATCGAGATCTGGGCGAAGACCGAATCCCGCGCGAGCATTCCGCTCCAGGTGGAGCATGGCGGCGATTACTATGTCCGTTGCGAATACGAGATGGGGGTGCTGACCGGCCGGCCGTCCCTTGAGCTGGTCCCCGCGCCGTTGGGCCGGAACGAATACGACTCCATCCTGGCGCGCGAAGCTCCTGAGAACGCCCGGCCGCAAACCACCTTCCGCTTTTCCGTCGAGGGTGGCGGTGCCTTCTCCACCGGGCGTGTCCCTTCGGAACTGGATGCTGTGGTCCGGGACCATTACAAAAAGCTCAAGTGGGGCTACTCCTACGGCGCAGACGCTACCTGGTTTTTTGCCGGAAACGTGGGCGTCGGCCTGAAGTATCACAACCTGCATGCCGCCCACAGCGTGGATGTGACCGCTACCAGCAAGACCGACGGCTCGGTCCGCAACGGGAAGCTGGAGGACCGGATGGACACCTGCTTCATCGGCCCGTTCATCTCGTACCGGCACCAGAATGCTGAGCGCACCCATGCCTTCGTCTTACTCTACGGACTGGGATACATGGCAAGGGTCGACAAGGCCATCCTGATCGACCCGTACACCGAGAGAGGCGCAACATTGGGAACGACGTTCGAGATCGGTTACGAAAAGATGCTGACCGACCATCTGGCCCTCGGCGCCAGCTTCGCCCTGTACTCGGGCACGCTCGCCACGACGACCATCACCGATCAGGACGGGGTACAGACGGCCACCGTCCTCGGAGACGACGAGCAGATCAGCCTCGACCACCTCACCCTCTCCCTCGGCCTCCGCTACTGTTTCTGAGCGGGCTGGCTTCTGTACCGAAGGTACGCTATCCCGAAGGTGCGCCTGATGGGGTCTTCTGCACCCCCGTTTGGAGCAGTTTTCCCGGTAAACTGCACCTAACGGGGTCAGTTTTTCCCCATTAAGCGCAGGACGGCATCTCCTCCCTGGTCAGGGAGGGAGTATTGTGTCGAGATGATGTTGGGCAACTTCCTTTACAGAATCTCCTGCAAGGCGCCGGTCACCGAGTCAATGATGAAGCCGCGCACGACGATATCTTTCGGGACCAGCGGGTGGGTCTGGATGGTCGCCACCGTCTTCCGGACGGAAGAAGGCGTGTCCTTAAAGCCTTCCAGCCAGTGGTTGAGGTCGATACCGCATTTGCGAATTGTGTCCAGCGTCTCATTCGTCACGCCGCGGGCCAGCATCTCTTCGTGGAAGTGTTCGTAACTCATATGGCAGGCGCCACAGTCGGAATGCGCCACCACCATAATCTCTTTTACGCCCAGCTCGTAGATTGCCACGATCAAACTTCTCATCGCAGAATCGAAGGCGGATATGACCAGTCCGCCCGCATTCTTGATAATCTTCGCATCCCCGTTCTTCAGGCCGAGCGCGGCAGGAAGCAGTTCTGTCAGCCGGGTATCCATACACGAAAGGACAGCGAGCTTTTTGTCCGGATACTTGGTCGTGATGTACTTCTCGTACCCTTTCTGCTCTACGAAAGTCTTGTTGTAGGAAAGAATCTGGTCAATCATAATGCAATTTACAGAACAATCTATCAGCACAAAGATATAATAAAAATAAAGAAAACAGGCGACCCGGAGGCCGGTTTCGAACTATTCACTCCTGAAGATGTATTTCCACCAACCGTACCATTGCCGTTTCACGGACAGGACAACTCTCCCGTATCGATCAACGCACGGCAACCATTCAGGAAGCGATGGGCTCATCCAACTGATTACCTCAACGATCATGTCGTGTAGGGAGGATAGTCTGGTCAGGCTCCAGCTGATGGTCTCGTGGTGAAAAGCCCTGTTGCGAAGGGAACGAATGGTATTGAGCGGCGCAGATACTGTCTTTCTCTGGCGCACTTTGTTAAAACCCGAACTCTTCATATCTTTGCAGTGCAGTCCCGGTCGTTCCTCTCCCAGACATAAGTACTGGTGATGAATCCGGGTTTTTTTATTCCCGCTAACCTCTGGAGCAATCCAAGTTATCGGGTTTCGTTTTATAGAATGAGAGCTCCGCCCTGGTACGCATTCCAACCGGAAAGCGCGACGGAAACCGACACCGCAAACCTGGTTTTTATTATGTTATGGCGCGGATTTTCAAAAATTTTCGGCGATTCGAAGGGATGTGCCCGGGCGTTATTCTCCTCCCTGGGGAGGTCGGGAGGGGATGGACCAGCACGGTGAGCTGGCAGTTGTGGAGCAAGTGCAACGAGCGGAACAACTGACAGCTGACCGTGACCGCTCTTCTTTTATTCTGCGGGGGCGGCAGGGATGGCGGGAGCGCAGAGGAAGCAGGGGCAATCGGCCTTTGTGAAGTGGCGAACGCCGACTATTTTGCCGTGGCGGGTGTCAAAGCGGGGCTTGATTCGGTCCAGAAGGTCCGTCTCTCCGTTCTCAAAGTATCGGCGCAGGGCAAGGGCGCACAGGTCGGCCAACTGAATCATGCCAGTCAGGGAAGAATCGACAAACAGAGGGGTCTCGATAATGTGACGAATCTTGGTCCAGAGGGTACCCTTTTTGTGGAAGGTCTTCATCAGGGTTGTCAGCTTTGAGGATTCAGTGACATTGTTATCGTGGATAAGGAGGCCATAGTTCTCTTCGTCCTTTCGGCCCACATTGGACATGAAATACTCGAAGCGAGAGACTATCTGTTCAAAAGCCTGTTCGTCTGCTGCATGCGGGGCTTTAGTAGGGTCGAAGTGGACCTTGTCAATGGCTTCGGCAAAGATACGGGCATAGGACCAGCTTCCAATGGCATCGGCCACTTCCCTGAGGAAATCCATACGTTCGTTATAGGTGAGGTGGATGTACGGATCTGTGTTCTCGAAGTTCTTCTTGAGCTGCTTGAGGGCCTTGGGGTTATGCTGGTTCTTGACACGGTATACTTCAGCAGTGCGGGCCGAAATGACCGCAGAGCGGCGGTCGGCATAGCTCAACTTGTCGAAGTCCGGAATCTTGGTTTGCTCCAGATAGGTGCGCTTGATCCAGCCGGTATGGATTTCGGCATTGGCAAGGCCGTACTTCGCTTTGATACCGGCAATCTGCTTGTCGCAGCGCTTCCAGTACTTCACGGGAATGCTGACACCGCAAAGCACGTAGTGAGAAGTGTTGCCGGGAATCTGAGGGGTTCCGGACTCGTCAATGTAGCAAAAGTAGACCATACGCGACCAATCTATCAACCTATATATACGAAAAAAGCGACTAGTATCAGGGAGAGACTCCCATGATTGAGACGCTTGGCGACTCGTCCTAGACGCACTGCAAATATACGGTTTTTTCCTGAAATCCAAAAATTATTTTTTTATGGTAATAAAGTGCACCCTTGCTGGTACAGGAGATTGAAGACCCTATGGAAGCGCAAGATATCCTTCAAGTCACATGCTTCGTTCTCCTCTACCGTGGCGTAATTATGCTTGCCGTCGTGGCTGCGCTCCTCTTCGGGGAGTTGGAGGGGCATATACCCGCAAGAGTCTGTGGCCGGCATCGATGGACACAGTCTCTTGACCGATTCTCATCATTTCGCCGAATTCACACCTATTATGCTATACAGATATTCAATGCCTTTCGCCACTAATTGACTATAGGCTACTATTGGTAATGGAGATCCTATTCTGCTTATGTAGGACAATGGGATAACCTCCGACGTCAGAATAATTGATGCTATTGTGAAGTCTGTCTTTTCATTAATAAAGTCTGCAACTATCGCTATATTGTTAACAAGCCATTGATGGCGATTAATATGTTTTTCGATATACCCTTTCTTCTTATTTTCCGGCTTCCCAAAATACTTATCAAGTTCGGTTTTCATTTCTCTTACATTTCTTGCTTTCTCGGTTTTCTTGCACTCAATCGCAAAGAGAACTTTCCTGACCGAATCATAAGCAAGGACATCTATATCGCCATAGTTCTTTTCCGCTTTCAGATTGCCGTCAACATCAATTTTAACCTCCCAGCCCCAAACCGTTAACGCTGAATTCTTCTTTAAATAATCACGGACATCCTCATTGTAATCTTGGCCTTTTATATCATTAAATCTTGACCTTAAGGCTTTCAGATACTTAGTGTTGTCCTGCAAGCGACCATCCGACAACAATGTGGCTAGTTGTCTTAATGATGACATTGCGCTCCGAGGCCCCAAAACATATCTACGTTCCCCTGATTCCGTATCATAAGATAGAATGAATCTTCTTATATAACTAAACTCGCGATTGTAAACCCAAGGAAACACATCTAGATCCCTATACCCATCAGGGGCTTTTAAGTACAAGGGTCTCGGCTCAATTGAAAAATGGTTTATGCACAATCCGATCTTGTCGCAATTCAATTTGGGTTGAAGAGTCAGAATGGATGACACGAATGAGGGGGCATCGATGTCCAATGATGACGTGTGTCTTTCTAAACACAGACAGTAACAGCCATAGCAAAAAGCATCAATATCCGAATATGAGATTCCCCAATCATGGGCGAACGCCTCATTGACATCATCCGCCGTAACAACGAGTTGATTCCTTTGCTCCTGCGACTGTTCCCGTTCTTGACTATTAACCGGTTTGAGTTGCAATCGATTCGGGAAGGCAGAGATATGTTTATTAATGTCTTCCTCAATATATGCGCGAGCAAACTCTTCCATCTTTTCTTGAAACAAATCATCTGTTATTACATATCTTCCTGATTTGAGCTTCTCAATTTGAACATCGGCCAAACCAAAATGCAAAGAATCCGATTGAGAGCCATAGGTTACAATTGAGCGCATCAATGCCATCATATATTCGATCTCTTCTCGGCCAGGATACAGTAGCCCTCCCAGACCATTATGGGAGACCACATACTCAGCCAAGCACCGGGCAGCAAGACTTGCGTTGGTTAACTCTTTTTCATGTTCTTGATATGACTCTCTTTTTTCAGGAGTATCCGCCAAACAAAGTAGTTTTGCGGGAACAATGACCCCATCATGTTCCCTGTCCCATAGCAAGGACTCATTTATGTCCACGAGGCACTTAAGCAAAATCGGTTTGCGATATCTTGCCACCTCAGTATCTAGCTTTTCGAATAATACTTCAACAAGTTTGTTCAAAAAATCTTTCTTTTCTTCTCCAGATTCAATACGGCCATCAATATCCAGACCTTTTTCCGCCATATATTCAGGCAAACAATCCAGAACAAACTGATCCGTTGACCGACTTATATACAATGGTCGATGTAGAAACCGGGGATCCATTATTTCATTCTTCCCAGTATCTGTTAATAGAATCATCTTGGCCGAATTTAATGGCATTATTTCATCTATGACACGTCTCAAGACGTGTTCATCCAAATCAAGCAGCGCTGATATGATACTTTTCATCATAAACCTTTCTCCCTCATTTGTTCCCACGGCCATCATCGACAGAGCCGATCTGTGCACTTGAACGTGAAGAGTAGAGCCATTCCTCGCTAATGAGAAAGGATTATCGGATTTATCTGTATAATCATCTCCGCGCCTATACTCATCAAACGTATCTTCATCAAATGATAATTCAATGAACACAGGAGAAACGAACTGCTCCGAAATCTTATCAGATAATTGTGGAGTAAGTTTAGATAGCCAGAAAACGATAGCCATTCCAAACAAATCTGCCACTTCGTACTTATGAGAATACCTGTTTGTCACTTGACGGCAATTCACCCAGATTGGGACACTGAAAGCTGTCGTTACCACATAGTATCCGTGTACTTCAGGTGATGGTTTGAATAATGGGGTGTCTTCAAGAGCCGACTCAACAGACATGTAGAGGTGCTTTCCATCCTTATCACAATCCACACATTGGAAATTCCTTTTTCTTTTCCAATCAAATATCAGGTGCATACCATCATCCGGAGGGATAATAATATTAGAGTATCTAACATCATCCGACATGTAGAAACTCTCCCCATAAGCTTTGTAAATAGAATAAATATCCCGCATGTTTATCACAGGGCCAAAACCATCTTTTTGCCTGTGAATTGTCTGAGCGAATCTTAATAAACTGAGTTGATTCCATCGCTCTGATTGTGATAATGCGATGAAATCGAAGGCTGAGAATGTGATTCTAAAGTCTTCGTTTTCTCCACCGTTATGAGGTATCATAAGCGTTTCTCCCATACTCGAGTATAGGAGAAGTGTTAAGATATTATAGTCTTTTGTATCCTTATTGCGTCTCAAGTATTCTATGGCTCTCTTTATGTGATCGTCAACATGATACATGCACTGACCTCCAGTAACAGCATCTTTCATGTTCTCGCCTAAGTCATGTACGTAACAAACATAAGCAATCCAATTCGTATCAAACTGGGCAACTATTTCCTCAAAGAAAGGATCCTCGTTTGGCGGGAGTTCATAGGTCGTCATTGGCCATTCCATTCGAGTACAGCCAAACTTTATTTCACTCCAAATATGCTGGTGAACTGCATTTGCCACGTTGTATTCACAATTGCACGACAATACTTCATTCATTATAAACGTATTAATCGCATTAGCCTGGTTCGATATTAAAAGAAAATAGTATCTGCCATCGAATTCAACAATCGGATGAAATAAAAGAGGAGAATGATCGGGGTCTGCATACAATAATGAAGAATCAGCCGTATCTAGAACGAACGGTTTGACGAGACTCGGATTAATACCTTTCTCTAAAAGTAGTGAGTCAAAAACATCAATCGGTATTGAATAATCAATACAGCAACGATCATACTCTAATACAGGATTCTCATACTCAATACCTTTATTGTTCCCCGAAACGCCAGCCATCTTTGCAAGCACATCTCCAAGGATGAGCAGACATTGTATGCCTTGGCTAATCCTAGTTTCTACTGAACCAGGAACGGCAACATCTTTCTTAAAGATCGCGTTGATCAACTCCTTTAGTATTTCAACAGATTGACAAGATATGCCGGGAAAGACTGTGTATGCTCCACCATAAAACGCTATATTCTCGGAGAACATATTACACGGGAGGTCTTCTAGGTGATTACTTGAATACTCCTTATTCAAAATGCTCTCAAGTTCCTGTGGATTAAATGGCTGGCCTCCATTATGAATATGCAGAGTTGCTATCCTGGCAAGATCTTCTATCCTCACGTTTTTCCCGTGATTTGCAGGAGACAACTGAAGTCCGATAATAAAGTTCAAGATGTCATGCATGTTATGTGTTTTGAAGTAAGCCTGAACTTCTCTGCTTTCATTTACGCCGGCATACATACCAGAACTATTCTCGGTAACGATTCTGGGGAAAGGAATTCCTTTCTCCATGCAGCAATTCTTATACTTTTTCCCACTTCCGCAAGGACAGGGATCATTACGTCCAATCTTTTTCGACATCTTTATTCTCTTGGCTTATCCTTTGAAGCCGTAATACTCAATTGTCATTCCTAAATCGCCGACCAGGTCGCCTTCTTTCAATCTCTGTTTGGTGCTTTCCTCTGAACCGATGGCTTTGAAAATGATATCAATGATTCGGAGTCCTTTAGGGTACCGGAAATCTTCGCTTCTTCTTCGGCCGCGGATGTTTATTGATATGTGACCCTTGTCCTCTTTCTGACTTCTGAAAAGCAGCAGGTCTGATTTGAAGCCACGGTACTTTGTATTGACTTCACATACATCATAACCAATCTTCCGAAGGTCATAGGACTTATCCGGGTGGAGAAACGATGCGAAATAAGGATGGATAGCGATGGTTCCTTCATCGAAGATTTCCTTTAGAATAACTCTTGTCTTCTCGTACATAGGATTTCTTCCGTAACTGAAGGATTCTCCCGCATGTTTTGGGGGCGGAGGCATTGACACGATCCATTTCCTGTCATCGGCGGAGCCTGTAAGGAATTCCTTCAATTCGGCCCGATCAAGAGCCTGGTAGTTGATGTCGATTTCAATGCACTTGAGGTGATTGTCGACAATGATCTGACGCTTCTTACCATCGATCTTATGACTGACCAGGAATTCAATAAGCAGCCGTTCGCCATTATCCATTATGCCTTCCACGTCCGGGCGGAAGCCATAGCGTTCATCCCACTTCTCAACTTCAACATTATGTATTCTTACCAGACCGGAGGGAAAAGCACCAGTATTGGATTGAGGGAGCATTATCCGTCCAACTTCCTGAAGGACTTCTTTGGCAAGCAGATGTAGCGAAGATTCATAGGCACCTTCACATTCGTGTCCGTGGGCATGGGCGAAATGATGCTCACGGATTTGTCCAGCATTCTTGGCATAGAGGGGCGCATCACAATGAGGGCAGTGGCAGCCGCACTTCATGCCTTTGGCAACATCATCGACGTGGACGAGGGCTCCGCCTTCATCCAGCGCAAAAGTCAGGAATGCGCCCATAGTTAGAACCTCCTCTCGATGTATCTAAGGAGTTCTCCTTCCAGTTCTTTTGTGCCCTGGGGGGCGCGGAGAAAGCCGTGTTTGGTGAGATTCTCTTCCGTGAGTTTGCCGGATTTGGAGGTGGCCTCAAGGCGAAGGAGAGCGTACTTTGTGTCCGTCTCGTCTTGGTTGATACGATCCTTGTCGACCCAGAACTCTTCCTCGTGAATCATCCACTGGTCGTAGCGAACGTTGACAGCCTCCACGGTCATCCGGTACTTGATTTCCCGGTCCTCGGAGACGTAGACATAGATGGTATCGCCTATATTGACGTTGTATCGGCTCTGCTGCCAATGATACTCGCCGTACTTCTCCAGGCATTCTGCCAGACGGAAGGTGCTACGCTTAGCCGTGATAAGCCATTTCTTATGGTCTTCCGGGATGATGTGTCCGGCCATATTCACTCGGTTGTTGTTCGGGACAATGTCCAGGTGACAGTCCATAGCGGCGGCGATACGGCAAAGAATGTCGAGACCGGCAGAATATTTACCCTTCTCGATTCGGCTCAAATTAGAAGCATCGATGTCGGCAAGTTGTGCCACATCTTGAGCATCCATACGGCGCTCCATCCGAAGGCTCTTGATTTTTGCTCCGATGCGTTCACGTTCGTTCTCGCGGTCCGGGCCATACCAGAAGATGCTGGCCCAGCAGCGGCATTGGTACATACCACGAAGAATCGGCCCCATAATGACAGATGGGTCGCCCTGGTAGTATTTGTCGAAGAGTGCAGCGATGATTTGGCAGTGCTGCTCCTGCATTTCAAATGGGATTACTCCGAAGAGCCCCAGCGTGAAACGGTCACCTTGTGGCGTTTCAACCGTCACCTTATCCAGGCTGACGAATTTACATTTTGTTTTGACTTCCATAATTCTGCAACAGGGTTAACCTTAAACATCAAGAATTACGGAGCAAATATAATAAAAGGATTTGACTTTACAAATTTACCAAGCGAATTATTGTAATTAGAACAAAGTATTCTCTTGCTGGGCCAATAAACGCTTGCCGAGTTGGCAATACTCTTTAGACATCTCGATACTAACAGACTGAATTGAGTCGAAGCAAGCAGCGCGAGATGTGGTAAAACTGCCCGCATACGGATCTAATACGACACCCTTTATTCTCGAAGTTAATATCCTGGCGAGTTGTATTGGATAAGGTGCAGTATGTCCGAGAATATTAACACCTTTAACCATCTTAATGACGGGATAGATGTTTACTATCTTGGGGAACTCAATGGGTGAGATTTGTTTTCCTGGTTTCCTAAAACAGAGGATATGCTCATAACAATTAAGGGGAGCCTGATAATACGGACTATTATTCCCCTGATTTGTACTTCTGTGCCCCTGTATATGCCCCTTATACCAAATGATATTGTCCTGAATGGTAAACCCAATCTTTCTGAAGAGATTAATAATATACGCACCCAATATCATACGCCCTTCGCCCATAGCACTTAAGACCACATTATTTTCGTTGTCAAAGTAGTCGAAAATGTTATAGAGAAAATATGCGCCAGGTTTTAGCGTTCGATACACCTCTGCAGCATGATTGTACATATCGTACAAGTAGCAATAGATATTTGGCCAATGCGAATACTCTTTTGCGTTGTAATACGGAGGTGAAGTTATTGCGCCATCGAACCGATTGCAGGGCATACTCTGAAGAACATCACGACAATTGCCATTATAAACCTCTACACCATCAATCTCCGAAATATTCTCGAAAGCCAGTTCATTTCTTGTTTTATCAAGAATAGCGAACCTATGGAAATAAGCCGAGTCAAAGAAGTCTAATGATTTCTTCGATTTATGGACTAGCACCTCGGTATAAGCCAAATGACGACCAGCATGTTCTTCTCCTATGCTCAGCATATTATACAGGTGAACCGTGTCTCCGTAAAAAGAATAGAATCGAATCAAATAATCGACAACTGACTCTATGCCTTTTTGACTAATTACATCCAACCGCCACTCACTAAGCAAATTCTTGTCGATAGTACTATTGGGATCTTCTATCGCTTCCTGTTTAATTATGGAAGACATAGAATAACGCTTCCCTCTATTATACTTGCTCTTATCAGGGCAAAGAGGATTATGACATTCCCAGCTCTTAACACCAAGTATAGGGTATGAATTACCACGGACATTGTCACTCAAACACTCGGGGCAGGGAATTAACTCCTCATCACGTTTGTTCTTTTGGAATAATACCAATATCCGATAAGAAGAAGCAACGACCTCTCCCTCCTGGCACATTTGCTCCGAGTTCAAAATGAAACAATCCTTGTATGTAAACCCAGTGTTAGCTGTTGAAAAGTCAGCCTTCTCCAAATCAAGATTTGGGATATACCCCTTGGTTATCTCCTGAATCTTGGATGGGTGAAAATAACCTATTTTTAATTTCTCTTCAATAAACTTTGTTGCAAACAATACAAGGTCGGAATACAGACGCCATTGAAGGGATTCTCCATCGACAGAAATCGGGTCAATGATAATCCCGGTATAACAATAATTCTGCAGCCGTTGATACTCTTGTTCGAGATAATTGCATACCGTTGACAACAATACTGAATAATCTCGAGACGACTGCAGCAAAGAATCATCTACTCTCAATATGGAAAGCGCGTGTTCACGTTCATACTTGACCGGATACCGCTCTTTAAGAAAAGAATAGAACCTCTGATTCTTGTACTTGTTGCGTGTATAATATGATAAAATGGCTTCTCTCTCAAACAATGAGAAAACTAAACCTGAGAACACAGAATTAAGTATCGCATCATAATTCTGGTCGGTCTTTATGGTCTCCGAAAGAGAGCAGATTACCTGCTCATTACTATAAATAGAGATTCTATCGATAACATCCTGAGCATCATTAAGTTTTCTCTTTTTCAAAAACCTCGACAGTCCAGCTTTATCGCCTCGGAGGAAGAGTCCTCTTATTACTAACTTTTCTTGATAATTGAAGAAAACATTCTTCTTAGCAACTGTATCAATAAGATTCTTAATCTCTTTATTGTACAGATCTAATTTGTCGCAAACAATCTCGCACAGAAGGTCTAAGAACCGAGTTTTACTGACCTCGTTAGGTTCACCAATACTTGTGACGACCCTTTTGAATTCACTTTCAGTGGCTTCCTCTGGTAACCAGTTGAAGCCTATCGTCTCCCCAAATCTCTTTGTGATGTATTCAAAAGTCATATACATTCATTTTTTGCAAAGATATGAAAAAAAACGAAATATTCTATTTTGGAATATCGATATTTGTGCTATATTTTTGTAAGCACAGCTCAATAATGGACAAAAGCATTCATTCTGACGATTATAAGGTTATTATTAACCTTCTTCGTAAAGAACGAGAGACTCTTGGTGTGACCCAACAGGAACTCGCTCAGAGAATGCATGTTAAGCAGGCAATGATTAGCAAAATTGAAACTTGTGAGCGTAGACTTGATGTTATCGAGCTTAGAAGTTATTGCAATGCGCTTGGCATTTCCTTCGTGTCCTTTATGACAGCATTAGATAAAGTGCTTGAACATGATTGACATTTCCTCTTTTCCTGCAAATGATTCTGAATGGTCTGAAGAGCAGTGGCATGATATGCTAATCTATTTGAATGAACAAGGATTAGCATCCTACAAAGACATGGCATCAACTGTCCTTTCTGCATTGAATCCTCCCCAAGTCGGTACTGCCGTTGCAACGAACAAGAATTTCCAGTCTCATTATCCGAAGGGTAAGACAATGCAGGCGGTTATGCGATGGTTCTATGATAGAGAGGGTGTTTGCGTTGATTGTGGAACGCATTTAGAGTTGCAGGCCGATCATATTATCCCTAAGGAAACTTTTGCAGACAAACGAGATGCCGATTATCTGGATAATCTGGAATTAAGGTGTAGAAGGTGTAATGTCATCAAAAGGCCTTCGCATAAAAATGGAGGCAAAACGTATCTCACAGCCGCTGCGGCTCTAATGTGGCTTCTACTACGATTTAGACCAAGTACTTACCAAGAGTACGAAAAGATTTGTAGGGAGTATGGCCTCACGATGGCGAATATCAGATTCCACGAAGCCTGGGCTCTTGCTGTATGGTTAAATAAGAAGGGCCTATATCGAATAGAAAAATAAGCCTCTCTATAGTTTATTACACCAAACAGCCCCGGTTATTGGCCGGGGCTGCGTCGTGAATTACCGCTTTCGGTAGCGTCCTCGTGAAACTTTGTCAAGCCTGGTATCCACCCATTGCCGAATGTATCGCTCGGCAGTTGGAATAGTCAGACCGACCTCCTGGGCTACGGCCTTGAAATCTTTCGCCTCAAATTCCTCCGGAAGCGAATCCCAGAAGGTTTGGAGAAGGAGGGGCTCTTTGGCTTTGCCGACAACCATCCTGGTGGGCGTAGCCGGGAGTTCATTGATGACGCGGAGCATGTGCTGCTGGAGGACTTCGCTGATGGATAGAGCCACTTCATAATCGGCATCACTGCAGACGCGGGGGCTGTGTAGGGTAGAAAGGAGGGTATTAAAAGAAAATATACACAACTTCGATTTGTGTGTACGAAATTGTGCATATTTGACGTAAGCGATTGAAAATCAATCTACTTGGTGGAGGTAGTCGGATTCGAACCGGCGACCCCATGCTTGCAAAGCATGTGCTCTACCAGCTGAGCTATACCCCCTTCTTTGGGGCTTTTTTGCCATTCTCTGCGTTGCACTTCGCTTCTCATTTCGTCACAACCGTCAGGTTGCTCCTCAATCGTCGCTCGTGCGCCTTGAGCTTGACAAAAGAATCACCCAAATCAAATAACTCTCTCATAGAAAAAGCCGGTCTGGTGGTCCGGCTTCTCTTGGTAGGCCCTGGCAGAGTTGAACTGCCGACCTCTACATTATCAGTGTAGCGCTCTAACCAACTGAGCTAAGAGCCTATATGTTAAAAGACTGAAAGTACTCGCGACTTGCCTTGCACCCGCTTTTCCGACTATCGCAGCTCGCATCCAGGGTCAGCTCCAAAAAGGAGGTGTTCCAGCCACACCTTCCGGTACGGCTACCTTGTTACGA
>Ga0310690_10000205_pt1 | contig 142080 bp, 104 predicted proteins | sample AusTroGonzalo_MG_2_FD_207661 | JGI IMG/M metagenome (GOLD analysis project Ga0310690, IMG submission 207661) | Bovine rumen microbial communities from tropical cattle in Woodstock, Queensland, Australia - Gonzalo_04 (v2) (version 2) | ecosystem: Host-associated > Mammals > Digestive system >...
TCGATTATGAATGATTTAGTCGGATCGACATCGTGTTTTAGGGGGACTGAATCAAGAGAATCAGGGAATTAGTCGTATCTGCTTGTGGGAGGAGAGGATTCTGAGGGGATGAATTTGCTGAAAACTCTTGATCCGTCGTATCCGAGACTTCGCATCGTTAATGATCGGACACCCTTAATCCCTTATGGCAGCTGATTACTATCCTTGCTCACGGCCTAACCGAATCAAATGCGAGAAGATCCTGATGTCGCGCTTCCGCAGGGCTAAGCCCGAGGACCCAGCGACGAAGGATCTCTCGCAGTTGATACGCAGATATGCCGGCCGTCGTTGTCTTCGAAGACGAATTCGCGGTTCAGAGTGGTGGTTTGGTCGGATTCTTCCAGTGTTTTCACGAGGGGGACGCCGGCGCCGGAGAGCTCGAGCTGGAGCATCATGGGCTCGGACACATAGATATACAGATCATAGGGGATCCCGTACAGTTCGCGAAGCGGGCGGACGGGGTCTCCTTCTTTTGCCTGAACCAAAAGGATGTGGATGTTGTCGCGGTTCAGCCGGATATGCGGCATACTCTCGTCGTCGAGATGCGCCGCGGAAAAACCGAGCTTGGTCTCATAAAAGAGCGCTGTCGCAAGTGCGTCTTTGCAAACGAAAACCGGTGCGCAGTCGTTCATGAGATGCAGGTTTGAAGAGCCTGCTTTTTCGTCTTTAGGAGCACTGTTACCGGAAGCCTCAGCGGGTGCGCTTTCCGGAATGACAGGATCGATACCGGTCTGCGCGGATCCTTTCGCTTCGCCCGCACCTGCACCCGCACCAGCGCCTGAGCTTGCACCCTGCGTCGCGCCCGCGCTACCGCCGCGCTTTTCTTTGTTGAACGAAAACCCGAGCAGCGGTGTGCAGAAAGGCTTCTCCAGTTCATCGAGGAAAGCGTTCATACGGACGCGCTCGGCGAGCTCTTCCGGCGTTGGGTGAGAAGGGATGTTCCTCATTTTGACGATGGTCTCGCAGTAGTCCACGAGATTCACGAAACGCACATAGAGCGGCAGGATCTCGTCGCAGGATTTCGGAAGATCGCGGTTGCCGTGCAGAAACTGCATACCGTACTCGACCGCCTGTACCGGCAGCGCCGAAAAAAGACGGTTGATCAGAGACATCTCGTCAAGTGCATTGTCTGCCACGCCACCCGCGTTCAGCACGACGTGGATATAGTCGAAGACCTGGTTGATATCATGTTGCGGGTAGTTTCCGGTCGGCATAGTTTTCTCCTTTGCTGTGCGCTGCAATTACATCTGTTTCTGAATATACTCGACGATGTCCTGATGTTTGCTCTTCTTCCAATCCTGCTCCTTCTCGCGCTCCGCAAGCGGGCAGATGATGGCGAAGTCCAGCGTCTCGCCCGGCACACGCCCGGTGCGCAGCGGCTCGGCAAAATGCTCCTGCCACTGTTCCTCCGTCGCGTCCTTGAAGCGTGCCGGATTCAGGTAGGTCATCTGGCGTTTGGTCGCGGCCACCAGCATCTTCGCGGACAGCGGCGCCAAGAGTTTATATTCCTCTTCCTGCACATCCTGGAAGATCACCGGCAGTTCCCCGAGCTCGATCCGCTCGTCGCCTCTTACGATATCAATTCCGTACGATTCGAAGTCAAAAGCACTTTCCGTGAAGTTCAGTTTCACGACCAGTCCTTTTTCCGTATTAAATTGGGACCGCTGATAATCCGTGTCGAAAATGAAGTTGCCGAGGGAGTAGAAGATTACTTTGTCGCCCACGGTCTCGTAGTTCATCGGTACGTGCGGGTGATGGGAAATGACGATGTCCGCGCCCATCTCGAGATATTTCAAATAACGTTCGCGCGTGTACGGCGATGGAAGGGGAGTGAACTCCTCGCCTGCGTGCGCCACGACGATACACCAGCGGCAGCGGCTCTTGATGTCATTGATGACACGCTGGATCGCATCCAGATCGCTCCAGCTGAAACAGCCCGGGTGATCCTCGCCCGCGACACGGCACGCGCGCTGATAGCCGACGCCGAACATGCCGATCCCGCCGGCTTCCGGAAGGATCACCGGCACTCTTGCCGCGTCGATATTTCTGCCGGCGCCGATGGTCTGCACGCCGCGCTTAGCTGCTTCTTCCAGCGTGCTGTAGATGCCGTCCGGACCTGCGTCCATAATATGGTTATTACAGATGTTCCATATGTCGGAACCCATGCCGGTAAGAAAATCACCGACTTCCGGATCCATGAAATGAAGGAGCTGTTTTGCCCCGCTGTTTTCAGTGTTCTTTGTGCCCGCCATGATCGGACCTTCCACATTGGTGATCACATGGTCACAGCCCTTAAGAAGCGCACGCAGCTCGGGGCTCAGAAGAGAAGGGTCTTTCCAGCGTCCTTCCATGTAGCGGTCAAAACCGATGTCTCCGGTGAAGAGAAGAGAGACAGGCTTTTCCTCGCCGTCACTTACTCCTGTTTTATTCGTTTTTTTTTCATCTGATAGGGAGTCCGCATCCGCCGCGTGGTCCTTCGCCGGGGCATCATCCTTGCCGCCGCGGACCAGAGCACAGTACGCATCGCCGCGCTCTTCGAAATTCTTGAAGTATCCGTAGGATGCTGCAGCCGGGGAGAGCACACAAGCCGAACCTTCCGGCGTCTTTTCCTTGGCCAGCGAGACAGCGTCATTCAGATCTTCCACGTAGAAACAGCACGGCAGATCGCCGACGGAATCGAAGATACGGCGTCCGGACTTATACATGAAAATGTACGTCAGCTCCTGATGCGCATGGATGTAGTCGATCAGGCTCGTATAGTCGATATCCCGCTCCATACCGCCGATCAGGATGGTATGGGTGTTCTTGATGCTGCCGATCGCCTGGATCGTCGCCTGCGGGATCGTGGAAATGGAATCGTTATAGTAGTCGACCCCGTCGATCTTTCCGACGAACTCCAGACGATGACGAAGTCCCTCGAAACTCTCGATCGCGGCCTTTACCTTGTCGCTGTCCAGCCCGAACACTTCCGTTGCGATTTTATACACGAACGTGGCGTTGAAACGGTTATGGTCGCCGCGAAGCTTCATGTTGAAATCCATTGCCGAATCAAAAGGGATCAGGTGCTTTTGCGCCCGAGTCTCGATCGGCGGGACGTCATTTCCGTAGAAAAGGTAGTCGCCCTCTTCCTGATGGATCGTGATATTCTTCTTCGCGTTGAAATAGTTTTCCTTCGTGATGTAACGGTCGAGGTGGTCCTCATACAGATTCAGGAACACGGCCACATGCGGCGACGTCTCCAGATCGGAAAGCTGATGACAACTCAGCTCGTACACGATGATGGAATCCTCTTTGATCTCGTCATAATGGTCGAGGCACGGAAATCCGATGTTTCCCACTAGAAAAGCACTGCCGCCGTAGCATTCGCGGAGTACGTGATAGAGCAGGGAAGAGGTCGTGCTCTTTCCTTTTGTGCCGGTGATCCCGACGACCTGCGAACGGAATTCCTGCATGAAGAGCTTCGTCTGCGAGATATACTTCGGGTTCGGCTTCTTCGGTGCGATGCCGGGACTCTTGATAATGTAGTCATATTTATCCGCATCGATCTCTTCTTCCTTGCCTTCGAAGATCTCCAGGCTCTTGACCTGACAATGCGTCTTAATGAAATTCTCTGTAGATTTTCCCTCGCGGCCGTATCCCCAGATGAGGATCTTGCGGTCTTGCAGAATATCTTTGATCTTCATGTCCCGCCTCCTCAGATACCAAGCTCAAACGTCAGCTGAGGTTCGATCGGGTTATAGTCAGTTAACTCGAAATCTTCCACGGCGATGGAAGAGATGTCACAGCCCTTCTCCTTGTGCAGGATCAGCTGCGGCTTCTGGATCTTTGACTCCGCGGTATCGGCACGGCGCAAAAGCTCGTGTGCGTTATCGATATGGCGGTCATAGATCTGTTCGTTGGCCACGAAATGGGTGAACACGCCCGGCTCATATCCGGTTGCACGGGCAACCATCATGAGGAGAGCGGCATACTGGATCTCATTGATCCCACCGGCACCGGAGGCGGTCAGCATATCGCCGCTCCGCTGTACCATACACATGTCGAGATATCTCTCGCGTACGTTCCAGATCGTAAGAAAAGCACATGGCGCGAGGCCGGGTGTTTCGCGAAGGTCGGCTTCCTGCCAGAGCGACATGATCTTTCTTCTTCCGTACGGGTCTTTCTTAATATCGGCAATGAGGTTGTTAAGAAGGTCATAACGCTTTACCGTGGCGCCGTAACGCTGACCAATGGTCCCGTCACCGATATCCCATGGTGACCACCAGGTGACCTTCATTTCCTCCATCTCGGAGATCACATTGGTCGGTTTCATATAGATCGTAAAGATCTCCCGGATACCTGTCTTCCATGACTGCCTGCGGAGCGTGCTGATCGGGAACTGCCCAAGGCTCAGATCGTACTTTCTCATCACGTGATTGACGCTGATCGTATACGCCGGCTTACCGTCCGCGTATTTCGGTCTCGGATTTACATCCTTATAGCCGTTGTCGAGAATATTATGGATATCGTCTACCAGATAATGGTCCGCTTTGGTCATGGAATCTACCTCTTTTCATAACATACAAACAGTATACCAGACTTCCCGGAAAAAAACGCAATCCGAACGATTGTGTTTTTCCCGCTTCAAAAGCACTGAAATAATGTGCTTTTTGCCTTGAAATCCCGTTACCGGAAGATTTACACTAAAGGAAGATAAAAGGTGTTTGACAGAGCTTTTGACGCTTATCATATGGATTTACGACCGACAATATAAAGGCATCTATTTCTTTGGGGGAGCCGCCGCTTTTGAATAGCTACGATCAGGTTTGGGAGGTTGAAAGAAGATGAAACGAAGGTTGGTATTGGCAGGGGTTCTTGCAGCTGCATTTTTGAGCGCTTCTGCGGCAGGAATGAATATTGGTCCGACAGCACGCGCAGATGAGGACATCGTTCCCGGGGAGGATATAAGCCCTTATGCTGATGTGGAGATCAATGAGACGAATTTCCCGGATAGTAATTTCAGGTACTATGTAAGATTAGAAATTGACAAAGACAAAGATATGATCCTGTCTGAGGAAGAGAGGGAGGCCGTCGAGGAAATAGCATGTGAAGGCCGGGGAATTGAAGATCTTACCGGTATTGAGTTTTTTTCAAATCTGACATCCCTTTATTGCTCTGCTAACAAACTTACATTTTTGGATGTGAGTAAAAATACTCAACTGGAAGAGCTTTACTGCAACGAAAACAAGCTGACGAGTCTGGATGTAAGTGAGAATACACATTTGGACAGCCTTGAATGCTGTGATAACAAGCTGACGAGTCTGGATGTCAGTAATAATTACAATTTGAACTCTCTTCAGTGTGGAAATAATGGAATAACAGAGCTGAATCTAAAATATAATCCCAATTTGCTGTCACTTGATTGTCCTCATAACGGTTTGACAAGTCTGGATCTTCAATATAATACGAAGATGTCGGGTCTTGATTGTAGTTACAATGATCTGGAAAACCTGGATCTGAGTAAGAATACAAAATTGGGCATACTCCTTTGTAATGCGTCAGGACTCACCACCCTGGATATTTCGGAGAATACGGGAATATACAGCTTAGAATGTGCGTCAAATGAACTGACGGAGCTGGATCTTAGCCATAACGATAAAATTACTCGTCTGTATTGTGAGAAGAATTCCCTGAAAAGTCTGGATGTGAGCAACCTTCCGGGGTTAGAACATATCGAATGTTATCAGAATGAGATAGAGAGCCTGGACGTAAGCGCCAATACTAAACTGGAATATCTGGATTGCTCAGATAACCGGTTAACGAGTTTGCTGCTACCCGACAGCAATGTCCTGACCGATTGTTATTGCAAGCATAATAAACTGGATCAGGTAGATATATCCAATTGTCCTAAATTAGTCCTTAAATGTGATGAAGCACGCCTTGTCGAAGATGGAAAAGTCTATGAATTAATGCATGACATCGGTTCGGAATACAATGGCGATGTGAACTATGAGAAATATGCTGACTTTGATTCATGGATAGAGCTGACTCCGTATTTATTCGATCGCATTCCGAGGCCGGGCGATCCTACACCGACACCGAGGCCTGCAACGCCGACGCCGACACCTACGGACACCCCTACTCCGACTCCGACGCCTACAGATACACCTATACCTACAGATACACCTACTCCGACACCAAAGAAGGATAAGCCCATTCCGACTCCGAAGAAGAACACCCCGACTCCGAAGCCTGTGCCATCGACCGGGAAGATTGGAGAGTTTATCGAAAGATTATATACCATAGCACTTGACCGGCCATCGGAAGAGGACGGAAAAGAATACTGGGTCAATGAGATCACTTCCGGAAATAAGACCGGTGCGGATTGCGGACGGTTCTTCCTGCTGGGAGAGGAGTTCAATAACCGAGGATTAAATGTGGAAGATTTTGTTGAAACACTTTATAAGACTTTCTTCGGAAGAGATTCGGAACCGGAGGGAAAAGCATACTGGGTCGGTGAACTGAAGAAAGGCACCAAGACCAGAGAAAATGTCATAAACGGATTTATCGATTCAAGTGAATGGTGTAATATCTGCGCGGACTATGGCGTAAAGTCCGGCGCACCATCTGCGAAAGCAGAGCACGCATCGCAGAATGCGATCGGCTTCGCAACCCGTCTTTACACCTGCTGTCTCGGAAGAGAACCGGAAGAAGGCGGCCTGAACTACTGGTCCCTGGCATTGACCAACCTCGAGCAGACAGGCTGCTCCGCGGTCCGCGAGTTCTTCAAGAGCGAAGAGTTTACCAACTTTAAACTTGAGACCGATGAGTATATCCGGAGACTCTACACCACCTTTATGGACCGTGAACCCGAAGCATCCGAAGTCGCCTACTGGGCAGGCGAAATCGCCGCCGGCACCCAGACCCGCGACAGCGTGCTTGCCTTCTTCGGACAGAGTGAAGAGTTCACGAATGTTTGTAAGAGTTACGGGATCGATCGCGGCACGATCTGAACGGTCGCTTTTCCGAAAACTTAAATAGATAAATCGAAAAAACCATGTCTTGTGCTAGGTCCTCGGGCTACGCCCTGCGGAAACGCACTCGACATGGTTTTTCGATTATCTGATATACTTTTCGGGAAAGCGATACCGCTCCTGCGTGGGCGGAATCGCGACATCAGGATCTCATCGCAAGGGGTTTCTTTGTGTTTGGGGAAGAGCAGACGGTTCAGATCGAGGGTGGGTGCGGAAGCATGCCCCTCGGGAGAGTGCTTTTCGGGCGGCTTACGGGTCAAATCACCGAAATCAGTCTTTTGACCCGTAGTCCTGTTTTCGCTCGATGACCCTGTTGGGGGCGATGTGTGTGAGATTTTCAGAAAACTGCTTTTGAACATACAGTTTCCAGGTGTTTGGGCATTCTTTGGAGCGTTCTTTTCTTGATAAATGTAGTTTTTCGACAGGTTTTTGAAAATCCAACATACATCCGGGCTGAAAACAGGACTGAAATGTATGTGCCAAAAAGGGTTTTTAAGATTTGCACACACATGCCCATTCAGGTCCGAAGCTTCCCATAGCCCCAGATAAGTCGTTTTCCTCGAAAACCCCTGATCCGCATGACTTTTGCCCTCGATTTCGAATTCTTTTCTTGACGAAATAAGTCGAAATCAGGGCTTTCCCGGTTTCCGCATGAAATCCTGCTCGAAAAGCACTGATTTTTCATGCGTTTTGAAGCAAAATCCCATTTCCGACTTATCCGCGGCTTTCTTCTACATCAAGCGGACGCGCCCCAATCCCTTATGGCAGCGGATCACTGCTGGTCTCTGATCGGACAGCCCTACCTTGTATGGCAGCGGATCACTGCCCGCCGGCGCCGCAGTTTCAGTGCTTTTCGCTCGTGCTGCGCATCAATTCGTCTTTGGCGCGGAAGATCTCTTTTTGGAAGGTCTGGATGGTCTCGAGGGGGTACATGTTGACATCGAAGGCCATGGCGCCGCTGCCGAACATGTTCGAGTTTTCGCCGCCGGCGTACTCGATGCGGAGGGTGATGCGCTTGTTGAAGACGTTGCTCGCGAGCCAAATGATCAGGATCGCGGGCACGACAATGATCAGACCGACCACGGCCGCAATCGTCATCGAGGAACTGATATCCGCAAGGATGATGAGCGCGCCGATCAGCCCGATGAGGATCGCCAGGAGCAGGAATCCATAGGAAAAAGCTCTGCACACCGTCGTGCCGGTGATGTCTTTCAGGTCTACGATCATGTCCATCCTGCGCTTGGTCATGTTGGCCCAGCACGTGGAGTTGAAATAGAGGCGTTTGTCCGTGATGTAGGCGTCGTTTCTGAGCAGGCCCTGCTTGCCGATGACGTTGGCGACGTAGCCGTTTTTCAGCGAGAAGCGGACCTTTTCGTTATCGTCCACAAACGGCGTTTTCGCAGAAGAAATATCCTGCGCGGCGGAAGCTTTCTTCGCCGCTTTTGAAGCTTTGGGTGCCGGTGCCGGAACCGGAACCTGTGCGACAGCCGGGGCTGCCGGGGCCGCCGCGGCCAGAGAAGCGGAAGCCGATGCCGCTGGCGCGGCCGGCATTTGCGCGGCTGCTGTTGGAGCTGCCGGGGCCTGCGCTACCGGAGTGGCTGCCGGGGCCTGCGCTACCGGAGTGGCTGCCGCCGCTGGAGCTGCCGGTGCTGCCGGATTTGGTGCCGCCTGAGCTACCGGCGCTACCGCCGCTACGGCCTGCCAGACCGTCCCGCAATTCGGACAGAAAGCGTCCTCTTCATTCATCGCATATCCGCATTTCATGCAAAATTTACTCATTGAAAAATCCCCCCAATACCATCAGATATTCAACCCGTTTTTTTCATTGTAGCACTGTATCACGATTCGGGAAGCACTTTTGAATTTACCCGCTCAGCTTTTTCGCTTAGCTCTTTCCGGCTAAGCCGTTCCTGGCTCAGCTGATCCCGAGTTTTTTCAGCAGTTCATAACGCTCGCGGCTTCGGTCGAGATCGCTTTTGATCTGCTTTCTGTTGCGGCCGGTCGAAAAGCCCTGGCGGATGTAGCGGAAGATCTGGTAAAACCAGCAAAAGGGCTTGAGCCAGTGGTGTTTTTTATATGCTTTCCAGTTGTGTTCGCCGGCTTTCTGCAGCCTCCGGAAGATCCCTTCGCGGCGGAAAGCAGTGGTCACCATTTCCACGCTGTGGCCGGTCCCCTGTTTGCGCCCGAAGTTGCCGGATGTCAGAAGGTTCTCCATCAGAAGCCGGCACGTCTCCTCGTCCGCGCCGCGGCACCAGGTCAGCGACGCATCGAGACCCAGGTAGAGCTGGCACATCCGCGTCGTCACGACCGCCAACGTGGAAAGTGCTTTTGAAGAAGCGATGGCGGAAAATTCGTCGTTCCAGAACCGGTCGTCCAGCTCGGCGTGGACGAACATCATCCAGTCGATGACCTGCCGGAGCCCGAGGCCCGAGCGAAGGTGCGACTTCATGTGATCGAGCAGCACCAGGCCGTTTGCCACCCGCGGCAGCATGGAAAAAGCGTGGCCGCCGATCTCGCGGGACTCGGCCGAGCGGATCCCCGGAACCACGTAGTCTTCGAGGTCGATCTCCTCATGGCTGAAGCGCCGGTGGAGCTCGAAGTGCACGCCGTCTTTGTCAAAAGCAACGTGCCGGATGTATTCTTCATCGTTGGGAGCGGGTGTGTACCCTGCCGCGCCGAGCAGTTCGCGTGTCCGCTCGAAGTCCTCCGGCAGCACCTGAAAATCGATGTCCCCCATCGTCCGCGCCGCCGGGTCGCGATAGTAGATCGCCGCCGCGTTGCCCTTCAAGGTCACGTGCGGCAGCGCGTTTTCATTAAGCAGTTTCTCGAGCCCGTCCTGCGCGTGCATGTAGCGGGCGTACCCGGCCACGCGCATGTAAATGGACTCCTGAAGTTTCGGGTTTTGGGCGAGGTACGCCTTCGGGATAAACTCCGCGATCAGGCCCGCGACCGACTGCGCCGCCGCCTCTTTGCAGACCGCGTCCCAAAGCCCCGTTTCGTTTTCGGAAGGAATGTCAGGGAGCACTTTGGCGCGAGCGTCCGCGCCGCCGCCGGCGCCGCTTTCTGAAGCCGGAGTCTCGGGCGCACCTGTTCCGCCCGCCGCGCCGTCGAACTGCGACCGCCTGATCAATTCAAGAAGTATTTCATCATTTCGATCCATGAACCCTCGTGCCCCCGAAAAGCTGATAGGAACATTTTACTCTTTCCCGGTTTCATTTAGCAAACACGCGCCCGCCGCTCCCCTCACGACGCTTTCGGCAAAGCCTCGTCGTCGAAGAAGACCTTGATGACGTTGTTCAGATGCTCGTTGTCGGTGCCGGCGAGTTCGTAGAGCACATCGAAGAAATCCGACTGGTCCGCGTTGGTAAAAGCATTGCGGTGGACGTATTCGCGGATGATGCCGTAGAAGTTCTCGCGGCCGACGGCTTTGCTCATCTCGAAGAGCGCGTCTTTTCCGAAATAGTAGACCGCGTAGATATACGCGTTTTCATCGCTGAAATCATAGAAAGGACGGTTGATCGGCGCGAAGTCGTGCGCCTCCATCGACTTTCTCAGCTCGTCATAAGTCTGGTTGCCCATGCCGTCAAAAACAGACATATATTCCTCACCGTCCGGGTCGACCTCCTTCTTGTACACATACTCGGTGAAAGACGCGAAGGACTCGTCGAGCCAGGGCTGCATGCCGGAGTTGCTGCCGACGATGCCCATGAACCACTGGTGTCCGATCTCATGCGAGACCACCTCGTCCGCGATGTAGGAAATGTACTCCTTCAGAAAATCCGCATTGTTCTCGAGTCCCTGCGGGAGCGTCTTGGTCACGATCACGAGATTCGGGTACTCCATTCCGCCCGCATCGATCGGCGCCAGAATGACTTCCAGGTCTTTGTAAGGATATTTCCCAAAAGCACTGTTAAATGCTTTCAGTGAGTCATAGGATGCGCGGAGGCATTCTTCCGCCACCTGCTTATAGAGATCCGGCCTGTCTTCTTCAGTATATGCCACGCGTACGTGTGTGCCGTCGTAGTCGCCCTCGACGATCTTGAAATCTTCCGAAGCGCAGAATACGAAATCTCTTACGCAGTCCGCGTGGAAAGTCATGGTCTTCGAATCACCCTTCTTCTCCTCCCCGTTTTCCAGACCGGTAGTCAGCACCACCATGTCCTCCGGGACAGTGATTTTGACGTCGTAATCGGAAACTTCGGAATAGAAGCACTCACCGGTGTTATAGAAAGCGGCGTGGGACCAGCCGTCTTCGGTGTATTCGGCCAGGATCGGATAGAAATTCGTTACGTTGAAAACGCCGTCCTGCACGCCGTAGCGGTCTGCGACCGTCGGGATCGTGGCGACAAAGTCATAGGTCAGTGTCATCTTCTCGCCCGGCTTGAGCTTCTCCGGCAGTGGGACCCAGACGACGGAAACATCCTTGTCGCGCTCCATCTTGAGCGTCTCGCTGGTTCTTCCGTCCGTGATATTTTCGATCTTGGTGGTCGCACCGTTCGTCTTGATCGCACCATCGTAACCGGCCGTAGCCGCGTCAATGAAAAGGCTCGAATAATCACGAAGGCAGAGCTTCTCCCAATCCTCGTCGGAATCGTTGAAGAACGTAAACTCCACGTGACCCCCGATGGTATGCTTCTCCGTATCGAGCGTCAGATCCATATTGTAATGGTAACGGCGGTCTTCGGGCGCAAACTCGATCTTGCAGCCCTCCTCCGGCACATCGCCAAGAAGCTGCACCGGTGCTTTTGACTCGGAAGGATCCGACGTGGTATCGGAACCGGACGGATCAGACTTGGACGTATCTGTCGTCGTATCTTTTGTGGTGTCTTTTGTGGTATCTTCCGTCGTTTCCTTCGAAGTATTTTCCGAAGTATTGTCCGTGGTCTCTTCCGTCGCGGTGGCTTCCTTCGTCTCCCTGGAAGTCCTGGACTCACCAAGCGAATTTCTATCTCTCTTACAAGCCGTCATCGACAGGATCATCGACGCGGTCAGGATCATGCCGAGCATGCGGATCGGTTTTTTCATTTTCGAATTCTCCTTATTCCCAAATATCAGTTCAAACCGCTATTTCAATACACCTTGAGTATAGCGCACCGCCGCAACATTTTTATGATAATTTTGTCACTATCGCGGAGCACTTCTCTATTATATAGCACCCGCCCCCGGCGGCAAGGAATAACACCGAAAATGTACGAAAAAGCACTTCACCCCGTGACGATTCTATCACTCAAATTTTTCAGACTATCGCTAGAATGGGGCAAAAGACAACAACGACACAGTGACACAATGACCCCAAAAGGAGGAACACTATGAAAAAAATGAGACGAAGTCTGACCGCGCTGGCGCTTACTGCGAGCATGATGGTGCCGCTGACGGCCTGTAGTTCCAAAGACATGAAGAATACCGTGAATGGACCGGGGTCCGCGGACTCCGGGGACACTTCCGCAGCAAGTTCGGTGGCGGGGGCGAAAATGAGAAAAGCGGGCAAGGCGCAGGTCGTGTCCGAGAGCGATCCGTATTTCAACATCACCTCTTCCCCGCTCCAGGTGAAGATCCCGGATGGCAAAGAGCTTTCCTATCGGGATTTCACGAACGTGAGGGCGATCGGTGACCGGGTGCTGGCAAATGTTTTCGTGCAGTATAAGATCCCGGATCAGCTCCAGCAGGAGCTCGACCGCCTCGACCTGGACAAGGATGCCGACTGGCAGAGATATATGCAGATCACCGATGAGTATTGTGAAAACAGCCTTCAGCTTTTCGACCTGGAAGGAAACTACATCACTACCATCGAGACACAAGATGGCGCGGAGTTCACCGGCGCATATTCCCGCGGAAACGGCGAGATCCTTCTCGTGACCAGTAAATTTGACCAGAACAGCTGTAAAGCCACACCGAAAGTAAGCATCATCGATGCGACTGGCAAGAAGGTTCGGGACATCAACATTGCAGTCGATGATTCCCTTTACGATATGAAGATCTACGCGATCGATAACGGAAACCTTCTTCTTGCATCGACCGGACACTTTTACCTTCTCGATGGAGAGGGCAACGTGATTGGAAAGCAAGAAGATCCGAATCTCAACGGCACCATGCTCTGCTCCGGCGGAAAGTGGTACGCGGTCCTCCCGAAATACGATCAGGGCAACGATGACGTTTTCGTCCGCGAGATCGACGTGGAGAAAGGCACATTCAAAGTAGACCAGGTCAAGGTAGATTCTACGGTCCTGAAACTTGACCAGGGGCAGAGCGATTGCTTCATCGTCAACAACAACGGCGTGGACAAATACGATCTTCTCAGCGGGACACGTACACCGGTCCTGAGCTGGAACGATACCGACGTCAACTCCGCTCTTCTGAAACTCGAAGGCGGACACGTCGAAAACGAAAACGAGATGATCTTCTTCAAGCACGAATATGTAAAAGATTCGGCGCGCACTTCCATGGATAAAAAAGGTGGCAACGACAGTATCCTTTCTGTTGTGAAGCTCACCCGTGCCGACAAGAATCCCCACGCCGGAAAGACGATCCTGAAAGTAGGTGTAAACGGGATCAGCAACGAATGTTTCCTCGAGCAGATCATCAAATACAACACCGACACTTCCAACACCTGCCGTATCGAACTCAAGGACTATTCCGCCGAGGTCTACGACGCCAACAATTATAATCCCGACACGATCAACGCCATGTTAGCCGAGAGCAACAGCAAACTCACCATGGAGATGTTAAGCGGCAACGGACCGGATATCCTGATCGGCTACTCGGACGTCTCCCAGTTCAACAATGAAAACACACTCCTCAACCTCTCGACCTACCTTGCCGCCGACAGCACCATCGACAAGAAAAACTACTACGAAAACATCTTCAGTGCTTTTGAAAATGAAGGAAAACTCTTCTCTGTACCGATCACCTTCACCCTTGACGGCATGGCCATTAATTCGGACCACAACGGGGCCAAGGAAAAGTGGACCTTCGAAGAATTTGACGCCTTTGCCTCCGCGCTTCCGGACACCGTGCAGGTCTTCTCTTCGCAAGGTTACGACAAAACTCTGGAAGCATGGATGAATGCGCTCTGTTCGAAGTTCGTCGATAATGTCAACCGCAAAGTCGACTTCGAGTCAGATGAGTTCAAGAAGCTTCTGGAAATGGTGAAGAAGTACGGCCAGGCTTCGGTCAATTCGAAGCTGGGCGATCCGATGATAGATAATGCTCCGCGTGCTCTAAACGACGATGTCTACTTCATGCAGAGTCTCGTGGCCTCCTGCACCACGCAGCTTTCCGGTCTCGAAGACCTCAAGCGCCTGCAGGGATATAATCGTCCGGAAGTGATCTTCACCGGTTTCCCGTCCTCGGACGGCATGGGCATGCAGGCCAAAGGCGGCATCACGATGTCGATCACCACTTCCGCGCCGGAACCGGACAAGGCCTGGGAATTCATCCGCGCTTTCTTAAGCGAGGAGGTTCAGCAGGAGCTGAGCTTCAACATGAACCAGCTGCCGGTCAGCCGTCAGGCCCTGAAAACCAACAACCAGACCGCCATCGACGTCAGCGGGCAGTCCTACGAAGAGTATAAGAAAGACCTCGCCAACGGCAATGCGAAACTGGACGAAAACGCCGCCTTCTCCGTCATCACCCAGGAAGACGCAGCCAAGCTCGAAGATATCATCTCCAAGGTCAACTCCTCGTGCCAGAACGACAGCGACATCTTAAACATCGTCCTCGAAGAAGCCGCCGGATTCTTCTCCGGCCAGCGCACCGTCGAAGACGTCTGCAAAAACATCCAGAACCGCGCCACCACAGTCGTGCAGGAACGATAGACCTCCAACCCCACTTTCACTTTTCGCTTTCGCGCGCAGTCTCTGCACCTTTGGCCGCGACCCGGGGCACGCAGCTCCTCCACCACTTGCCGCTGAGCCCCGTGAGTTCGCATCATCAGCGCGAAAAGCACTGTCCCTTGCACGATCGGCTTCCTATCTATCAGCCCGCCCGGCCCGCGCCGCGGCGGGCATTCCTTTTTTAGCGCGGGCATTCTTTTTTTAGCGCGGGCATTCCTTTTCTGCGGGGCCGGGCAGCGAGGGGGAGTGCAGCTCCTCCACCACTTGCCGCTGCGCCCCGACGTGTGTGCTTTTTTCAAAAAGGAGGATCTCAACACACATTTTTCAGTGCTTTTGCAGTTCTTTTCTTGACAAGTGCATGCGTAAAATGTGTTTCTGCAAAACCTAACATACAATTGGGACGAAAATGATCAGAAAAAGTATGCTGTAATCGTATTTTTTCTGGATATAACATACATGTCCAATCCAAACGAACTCACCCTCCCTTCCCCACATGCCATTTCCGCTCAAAAAGCACTGCCTCGCGGCTTCAATCCGCTGTGTAACACTGTTACATATCCCTAAAAATCAGGCATTCCCGCTTTCTCACCTACCTGTCGCTTGTCAGCGTCCCGTCGCGACGATTTGTCGCTCATCCTGTCGCTCCAGGCCCATCCAAAAGTAACAGATCGAGCGACTTCCGCCATTTGTCGCTCATCCTGTCGCTCCAGGCCCATCCAAAAGTAACAGATCGAGCGACTTTCGCCATTTGTCGCTCATCCTGTCGCTCCAGGTCCACCCAAAAGTAACAGATCGAGCGACTTTTGCCCCGCCTGTCGCTCGATCCGCAAAAAAATGAGCAGCGGACCCAACCCCATAAGGTCCGCTGCTCTAAGGGATGTGTGATATGTAACTTGATCCCGGCTCCTCCGATCCGGTCTCTCGCCTGCCGCGCGCGCCGAGCCTCAAGCCCGCGCGTCGCAGCTTATCACCATATGACGTTTATCTCTTTCACTTTATCGCCGTCCGCTCCGGCTCCGGCGTCCGCACCTGAAGTGCCCGAAACCCCGGCCGCCTCGCTTCCGGCAGCCCCGGCCGTAGCCGCAGCCCCAGCTGCCGCATCTCTCTTCTTAATGAATCCCGGCGCAACCTGCGGGAAAAGCGCACAGGACAGTACGTCCTCTTCCGACTTGGCGAAATCCGCCACTTCCGCGCGAAGCGTCTCCATCTCATTCTCGATCCGGTCCGCCGGCCGGCACTCGAGGACTGCCTCGTCACCGATCGCCATCTTTCGGACCTCCTCGTTCACCTTACCCGGCAAACGTCCGTATTCACCACGAAGCAGCATCTTCGACTCCTTCGGGAAAATCTTATAACGCCCCATCAGGACATTCATGACCGCCTGCGAACCCACGATCTGCGACGTCGGCGTAACCAGAGGCGGATAACCGAAATCCTCACGCACACGCGGCACCTCCGCCAGCACCTCCTCGAAACGGCTCTCCGCACCCGCCTGCTTCAGCTGGTTCAGAAGATTCGAGAGCATACCGCCCGGCACCTGATAGATCAAAGTATTCGGATCGACACGCAGCACCTTCGGGTCCAGGATCCCCTGATCCTGCAGTTTCTGCGCCACACCCTTAAAATGCACCGCCGCCTGGGACAAAGCCGGAAGATCCAGCCCCGTATCCCGAGGTGTGCCCTTAAATGCCGCCACCAGGGACTCCGTCGCCGGCTGCGATGTACCCGTAGCCAGAGGCGAAAGCGCTGTATCGATAATGTCCACGCCCGCTAGCGCCGCAGCGTAATACACCATCGCGCCCGTACCCGTCGTGTCATGCGTATGAAGATGGATCGGAACCGAAACCGCCTCACGGAGCTTACTCACCAGCGAATACGCCGTCGACGGCAAAAGCAGGTTCGCCATATCCTTGATGCAGATCACGTCCGCACCCATCTGCACAAGCGTCTTCGCCTGCGCCACAAAATATTCCTCGTTATGCACCGGGCTCGTCGTGTAGCTCAGCGCCGCCTCGCACGTACCGCCGTACTTCTTGACGGCCCGCATCGGGCTCTCCATATTCCGGACGTCATTCAGCGCGTCAAAAACACGCACCACGTTAATGCCGTTCTCGATCATGCGGCCGCAGAACGACTCCACCACATCATCCGCGTAATGCCGGTATCCCAGAAGGTTCTGGGCACGAAGCAGCATCTGAAGCGGCGTCTTCGGCATCGCCTTCTTTAAAGTACGAAGCCTAACCCACGGATCCTCGTCCAGGAAACGCATGCACGAATCAAACGTCGCACCGCCCCAGCACTCCAGAGACCAGTAGCCCATGTTGTCCAGGATCTCGCACGCCGGCAGCATATCCTCGATCCGCATACGCGTCGCCGCCTGCGACTGATGCGCATCACGCAGGATCGTATCGGTAATGAATAACTTTTTCTCGGGCATTTCCAGCATCTTATTCCACCTCGAAAAGCACTTGCCCCGCTGCGACTGTGTCGCCTTTGGCAACGGCGATGGACTTGATCACGCCGGCCTTCGGGCTGCTGATATCGTTTTCCATTTTCATGGCTTCAAGGACCACAACTGCCTCGCCGGCAGAAACCGTGTCGCCTGCTGCCTTATTGACCTTGAGGATCGTACCCGGCATCGGAGCGGTCACAGAACCTGCACCGGAAGCAGAATCGGAAGCCGCCGCACCGGAAACGCTCGCGCCCGCTTCGTTCTTCGTTGTCTTAATGTTGAGCTTAAGCGGAGCCTTCGCCGAAGAAGCCGCGCTCGCGCCTGCGGCGGAACCTGCGTCCGCGCCGGCCGATAACGATTCCTTCGCAGTTGAAAGCTTTGCGGCCGCCGCGTCGTCGCTTATCGGTTCGACCTCGATCTCATATGCTTTTCCATTTAAAGTGATCTTGTATTTGCTCATAGTAACTCATCCTCCAAAGTGTATTTCTTGTAGCTGATATTGTTTTCGCGGATATACTTGCCCAGTGCCGACTCGCCGAGTTCGCGGAAGCTTACGACGCGAAGATTCTTCGCATCCGTTCCCGTCTCCTCCGCGATTGCGGCGATCGCCATCGCGACGATCTCTTCCTTAGTCAGTTCTTCCATTCTCGCACCTCCTGACATCAAAGCGGGATATTTCCGTGCTTCTTGTACGGACGATCCTGCGCCTTCGTCTCAAGGGACCGGAGAGCATCCACGATCTTCGCCTTCGTTTCTTCCGGCAGGATGACCTCGTCCACATAGCCGCGGTTCGCCGCCACGTACGGGTTCATGAACTTGTCGTTGTACTCCGCGATCAGTTCTTCCTTCTTCGCGTCCTTGTCCTCGGCCGCCTCGATCGCTTTTCTACCGATGATCGCCACTGCGCCGGAAGCACCCATGACTGCGATCTCCGCAATCGGCCATGCGAAGACGACGTCCGCGCCCAGGCCCTTGGAGTTCATGGCGATGTACGCGCCGCCGTAAGCCTTTCTCATGATTACCGTTACCTTCGGTACCGTTGCCTCGGCAAAAGCATAGAGGAGCTTCGCGCCGTGGCGGATGATGCCGTTATGTTCCTGGTTCGTACCAGGCATGAAGGCCGGTACGTCCACCAGCGTGACCAGCGGAATGTTGAAGCAGTCGCAGAATCTTATGAATCTCGCGCCCTTGTCCGAAGAGTTGATCTCGAGGGAACCCGCAATACAGTTACTCTGGTTGGCCACAATGCCGACGCTCTTACCCTCGATCCGGGCAAAACCGACGACGATATTTTTGGCAAAATCTTTGGCGACTTCCATGAAGCTGCCGGCGTCGATAAATGTCGCAATCACGTCACGAACATCGTATGCCGCCTTCGGATTCGAAGGCACGATCTCCGGGATCGCTGCGCATGTGTCCACCGGTCGGCCCGCCACTTCCTCGGCCTCGCCTTCGTTGTTATTCGGAAGATACCCGATCAGGCGGCGTACACCGTTCAGGCACTCCAGATCATCCGGGTAAACAAAATGCGCCACGCCGCTGACCGATGCGTGTACTGCTGCGCCGCCGAGGTCGCCTGCCGTGATCTCTTCGCCCGTGACCGACTTGACTACCGCCGGTCCCGTAATGAACATCTGGGATGTTTTTTCTGTCATGAAAATATAGTCGCAGATCGCCGGCGAATAGCACGCACCGCCTGCGCAAGGTCCCATAATGACCGAGATCTGCGGGATCACGCCCGACGCCATCGTGTTGCGGTAGAAGATCTCCGCGTATCCGTTCAGGCTGTCGATGCCCTCCTCGATCCTCGCTCCGCCGCTGTCGTTCATGGACACGAAAGGCGCTCCGGCCTCCATCGCTTTGTCCATCGCAAGGCAGATCTTCTTCGCATGCGCCGCGCCCAAAGCACCGCCGCCGACCGTAAAGTCCTGCGAAGACGCATACACCAGACGCCCATGCACATATCCATAGCCCGTCACAACACCGTCGCCCGGCTTTTTCTTCTTGTCCATTCCGAAGTCCGTCGCCCCGGAAGTCATGAGGCTGTTCAGCTCTACAAAAGTATCGTCATCGAAAAGCGCTTCCATGCGTTCTCTTGCTGTGAGTTTTCCGCGGCTGTGCTGTTTCTCGATACCGGCTTCCCCGCCGGCCAGCACTGCCTCCTGCCGCTTATCTTTCAAAGTGCCGATCGAATCGGCCCACTTGCCATCCATAAAAAAGACCACCTTTCTCATTGATCACTTCTTATGATACCAGTAATACTTTGAAAGTCAAACCATTTTCTTAGAATTCAAAGAAATCTGACTCTTCTGGTGTCTCAAAGACAAATCCTATCACGGTGTTCGGGAGATAGATTGATCTTAGGCAAGGCCAACGAGGAAGGAAAAACTGTTTTATATAAATACCCCCTTGCGGGAAGATCTCTCTCCTCACAAGGGGGTTCTTACATTTTTACTTAACGCGGTTGAACGGATCGTTCTTAATGCGTGTGACCAAATCGCCCTTGATGTGAGTGATCAGATCGTGCCGCGATCGATGCCGTATTTCGCACAGACGTTGGTGAACTCTTCGCTCTGTCCGAAGAAGGCGAGCACGGAGTCGCGGGTTTGCGTGCCGGCTGCGATCTCGCCTGCCCAGTAAGCAACTTCGGAGGCTTCCGGCTCACGATCCATAAAGGTCGTGTAAAGTCTTGTGATGTACTCATCCGTCTTCAGATTCAGATTTGCAAATTCTTGGCTCTTGAAGAATTCTTTTGCTGCGGAACAGCCGGTCTGCTCGAGATTCGTCAGTGCCAGCGCCCAGTAATCCAAACCCTTCTCCTCCGGATCTCTTCCGAGGCAGCAGGTGTAAAGACGTGTTGCAAAATTGATCGCGTTCTTGCTGGCGATCTCCGCCTTTGCTGTCGGCGCTCCAGATTTTACTCCGTATGTCGCACAGACATTGCACCATTCCTTCGAATCGATGAAGCCGTTGATGACATCGTATCTGCTCATCGTGTTGTTCTTCAGCTGGCCAACCCAAAATTCCTTACCGGCCGCTTCAGACGGACGGTCGAAGAACGTCGCATAGAGCGTTTCCACGAAATCCTCGATGGAGAGTTTTCTGTTTTCAAACTCCGGACTGAAGAGGAACTCGCGTCCGCAGTCGCCACCTGTACGGCGTCCGCTGGTGATCTCATCGATCCAGAAGTTCTTGCCTTTTTCCTCGGAAGGACGGTTCAGCGCGATCGTGTACAATCTCTCTACAAAATCTGCGATGGACGGCTCCTCACCAGGTGTCGGAGTCGGCGGTTCCGGTGTCGTCGGTCCGGGTGTTGGCGGCACTGGTGTCGTCGGTCCCGGTGTCGGAGGAACCGGTGTCGTCGGTCCAGGTGTCGGTGGAACAGGTGTGGTCGGTCCCGGTGTTGGTGGTACTGGAGTTGTCGGTCCCGGTGTAGGTGGAACCGGGGTCGTCGGTCCTGGTGTTGGCGGATCCTGCCGTTTCTCGGCCACCATGATCGTCACGGTAATACTGTCTACGACAGACAATTCCTCTCCTGCCTCCGGATCCTGTGAAACGACCGTCAGCGGCTCAGCATTGTCGACGAACGCCCAGCCGACCTGTACGGTTACTTCCTTAAATCCGGCATCCGTCAGATCTTCCTCAAGGAATGCCTTTGCCTCTTCATAGTTCTGGCCAATCACATCCGGCATTTCATACGTTGCTTTTGGCGTCGGTGTCGGATACTTTTCCGCCACCATGATAATTACGGAAATTTCCTTTGTGACAACTTTCCAGGATTCACCCGGCTTCGGAGTCGAAGCCGCGACACAAAGCTCCGGAACGGAATACACATATGCCCAGCCGACACTTACGTTTACTTTCTCGTATCCGGCTTTCTTCAGGTCTTCCTTTAGGAAATCTGCCGCATCCTTGTAGTACTGGCCGATTACATCCGGCATGGTATACGTTACCGGCGCCTTGGTAAGGATATTCGTCGTATCATCACACATGAAGCCGCAATCAAGTTTGTCCACATCTTCCTTGTCATCAGAAAGATCGAACTTTCCGTAAACCGTAACCCCGTCCTCAAAAGTATAATGATCTCCGTTCAGGTATGCATCCACCAGATCGGCGTTTGAAGAAAGGTCCACATACACGATCTCGTTATACATAAACTCAGCCGTTTCAAGTGCAGTACATCCTTCCAGATTCAGTGCTTTCATATCGTTGCTGTCGCAACGAAGATCCTTAAGAGAAGTAAGACCGGAAAGGTCCAGTTCTTCAATAGCACACTCGCTGCATATAAGATTCTCCAGAGACGTCAAACCCTGCACATTCAATGCGGAAAGATCCTTATTAGAGCTTACATACAGATGGAGCAGACTCTTGTTGGCTGTAAGATCAAGTTCCGTGAGTTTCGTATGCTCGGCCTCTAAATACTCGAGATTTTCACACTTGCTCAGATCCAGAGACTTGATCGGGTTATTACTACATCTTAAGGAAATCAGTTTGGTATTCTTCGAAAAATCGAGTTCACTGATGTAAGTATCCGTACAGTCAAGTTCATCCAGGTACTTATTCTTGGAAAGATCCAGGCTCTGTATATCCGAACACACACAGTAGAGTTCTTTAAGCCTCTTATTATTTGACAGATCAAGTTTTCTGATACTTGTATTCCCGCAGTCCAGAATTCTCAATTTTGTATTCTTGGTAACGTCCAGAGCTTTGAGCGGATTACCATTCACGGTCAAAGTATCAAGGCTCGGAAAATACTCAATACCCGTCAGATCCTCGATCTCCTTTTCATCCAAAAGCATCTGACACGCAGCCCAGTATTTCGGATCAGATGACTCCTCCTGGCCTCTCTCCAGATCGTCAAGCATGCCGTCCTTGTCAAGGTCCAGCTCTTCGCTCAAGAACTGCCTGAAATTCTCATCCGGGAAGTTTTCTTCCGTAATCGGGATCGGTGCCGAATCTGCTCGTTTCATGCTTCCCGTCACCGCCGGGATCACAAATGCCGACGCAAGAAGCGCCGACGCAAGAGCGATCGTGATCTTTCCTGCAAGATGACGTCTCTTCGAAGCATCGTTCGAACTACTCAAAATCATTGGTAACATCCTCCAATCGAAAAAGTATTCTTTTCGCAGATCCGGAAAGTGCTCTCCCAAACTCAACCACAAACCCACAAAAAATCAAATACAGTTTACCACATTTCGATGAAGGATGGGTACTACCGGTCACTTTACGCCATGACCAGTTTTCCGTCGCGGATATGGTACACTTTGTCCGCCTCAGAAGCCATCTCCTGGTCATGCGTAACAACGAGAAGCGTCTTTCCGCTTTCGTGGATCTTCCGGAAGATCGCTTTGATCTCGGCCTTGCTCTTCTCGTCCAGCGCGCCGGTCGGTTCATCCGCCATAATGATATCCGGATCACACATCAGCGCCCGCGCGATCGCGGTCTTCTGCTTCTCTCCGCCGGAAAGGATCCTGGCTTTTCTTTTACGCAGTTTCTCGATATGAAGTTTCGCCAGATTCTCCTTCACCTTCGAAGAATACTCCCGGTACTTCACCGAAGAAAAATAAAGCGGCACGATCAGGTTCTCCTCCACCGTTTTATACGGGATCAGATCGTAATCCTGAAAAACAAAACCGATATGGTCATTTCTGAATTTTGCCATCTTCCCCTGGCTCCAGGAACTCGTGTCTTCCCCGCCGAAAAGGAGTTTTCCGGACGTAGGCTTATCGAGGCATCCCAGGATATGAAGAAGCGTCGATTTTCCCGAGCCCGACACACCGCAGAACGAGATATAATCCCCCTGCTTAATATCGATCGAAATACCCTTCAGTGCTTTTACCGAAGACTTCCCTTCTCCAAAAGCTCTTTCCAAATCATTTGCGATAATATCCATTGCGGTTCCTCCATTTTTCCACACACATTTTTATTGAAGCGATAAGCAATACCAGCACTGCAAAAGCAGCGACATTCATTACGTAGAACGAGAGCGAATCTTTCCTGTACTCGATCAGATCCAGACCTGCCGCACGAAGCCCGAAGAAAAGCGCCAGGCCTCCGAGTAGCGAGAGCCCGATGATCGTCAGCACATGCCTGATCTCAAATCCCATGATCCGCATCCCTGTCGCACCGCAATTCCGGCATGTCTCGTACTCCGGTTTTCTCGAAGAAAGAACATACCCCAGAAGCGCGCTGAAACTGACGATGGCCAGCACCACGACAGGAACGGTGAACTTAAGGATCCGCTCGAGTTCCTGCTGTTCTTCTTCCGTGACTTTATCGGACGGAAAATAGCTGTTGCTTCCGAAAACCGAATCCACTGTTTCCTGCAAAGAAGCGACTTCTTTTTCAGAGAGGACTTTCGGGAAGCTGAAGGCCAGCCCGAAGTCTTGTGCATCAGGGAAAAACTTCAGAAGATCATCGATCGAACAGTAGAAACGCCACGGGTGATTCATCGCATAGGTATCTTCCATGATGATCTGTCTGGGAATGAAAGTTACACCGTTTACGGAAAGGCGGTAATTCTCTTCCCAGGAAAAATCCATAGGATGTTCATACCCCTCTTCCACCGGCATGATCATGTTGTTTACGGCTGACTCCGAGTTATAACCGAAGTGCTCGCCGCTCATGATCTTCTCATAGTTTCCGAGGCGGATCCGTTCCGGAAAAATGTTGTCCGGATAACTGACAAAATCGCCCTCATCCGTACGCACGACCACACACATATCCAGTGCAGAAAACGGAAGATTCGCCTTCACGGCCGAGAGCTTTTCGAGCGTGACATCCTTTACCTGAAAAGTATATGTTCTTCTTGCTAATGTCGCATTTTCCACGCCAGATTCATAGACGGCATTGCCCATGAGGATCAGCTGTACAAAAAGAAGAAGGCTATACATCAGGCAGATCAGAATATGCGCTAATTTATGATTCCGAATATAATTCCAAGTCACAGCTTTACTCCTTACTCTTCTTTAATTCGATCGGGTTCTTTCTCGAATACAGGAAATAGTAGACCAGACAGATCAGAACATATCCCGCCAGATAGATCAGGAGAACAGAAATACTGTTTCTGTTTCCGTAATCCAGCGCCCATATGTAATGCGTCGACGAATACCATTTCCAGAGATTCAGTCCCACGATCCATCCGACAATGATCGAAAGAATATACGGCGTGACAGACACCAGCACACACTCCGGCCATTTTAATCCCAGCGTATAGTACGTAAGAAGTTCATTTCGCTTCTCCGTAAAACAACGGAACAGGATACTAACGAAGATCGTCAGCGAAATGATCACCGCCGTCATAAGGAACACCTTCGACCACCGGATATCCACACCATGATCCGCCGTATAGTTCCGTTCCAGCGTAGAATACGGAAACAGCGTATCCGGCTGCATCAGGATACCATCCAGCTCCGCTTCCAGATCCTGAAGCGTCGCGCCTTCTTTGGGGAAAATCACGAGTTTACTCTGCGAAGCATTTGAATCAGAAGCTCCATTCGGCGCGGTCATTTCAGAAACAATACCATAGTAAGAAGGTTTACCAAATCTTTCTTCGGCAGGAAGAAGGCTAAACCCGTCTTCACTTTTCAGATTACGGATCGTTGTAAAAAGACTTTCCATTGATCCGCTTCGCAACGATGCATATGGAAGTATCTCGTCTTCGGACACAAAACCGACCACTTCCGCTTCACCGAAAAACATAGACTGATCAGCTGTCTTGCAAATAATCGTAATCGTATCGCCTACTTGGTATTCTTTCTTCGCACTCTCATCCAGAACGATCTGATTCTTCTCCATCCGGGACAGTTCTTTTCCATCCGATAACGTGATCGGGAAGCATAAAGATCCATCTTCTTTATTACTTGACCGCGCCAGCGTCAGAAAAGCATGCGTACAATCCGTGGCATCATAAGTCTCACCAATTCTCACGTAGTCCTCTACTGGTATACATCCATCCACCATGCATTCCTGCATTGCTTTCGGAACGTAGTTGAAAGCAGTGTTTTCATCCCCAAAAGATCCTGTCCAGTAAACGTGGTCGATCTGGCTGCATGAGTTACATTTCTGAATCAGCTCATCCACTTCGTGCCGTTCCATGAACAGTTCGTCAGTTCTCAGGTAATAAAAATATGTATCTTCGATATTGTATTTTTCCTTCCGGCTCAATATATCGTCATATCTTCTATATTCGTAAAATGTGTTGATGTTCACACATGTCATGACAGCGATCATGGCTGTCAGAAGCAGAATATAGAAAATATCTTTCGTGACCATATCGGCCCAAAGGAGGATCTTATTGATTCGCACGTACTTTCTCCAAAAAAACAATCTGATTCATTCATCTAAATGGAAGAAGGGTTGAGGGCTGACAGAGTCACACGAGAGATGTATAGTTTTTTCTTTTACTCAGCCAGCCTTCAAACCCGTTCTTTCAAGTTACATCTTACTTAACAATGTTTGTCTCCCAAGCACCCTTGCTCCAGACGCCCAGGTTTCCGAGCCAGTCCTTGGAATAGTAAGCATAGTAGCCTCTTGTAGCTTTCTTATTCTTAACTGAAGCAGTCAAAGAAGAACTGTAGCCTCTGCCCTTCTGCTTTTTTACAGTATTCCACGCAAGATTATACTTGGAGTCCCATACCTCTACAGAGATCATAGCCTCATTGTTCAATTCCAGTCCGGAAATCGTAACTGTTTCCTTATGGTTCTTCTTGCTGTACGAATGGGAAGCGCTATGGCCTGCCAAAACTGCAGCCGAGCTAACACATACCACCGATGCCAATGTCAGAATTGCTAATAACTTTTTCATAATTAATCCTCCTGAAAAATAGATATACAACTCTCGTGATTTCAAAAATCGAAAAAGCAAGTAATTAATTAAACTCTCTTTGTTTCCCAGCCATAATCACCGTCAACCACTCTGCCTCCGAAGTCTTTTATACTGTACGCATAATAACCTCTTGTCGCAGACGCATGACTTGCCGAGACAGCTGTCGATGACGCGAATGGATAACAGTATCTGGTATATTTCCTGGTCGTCCAGGCAAGATTGTATGTTGAGTTCCAGACTTCAACAGACAGAAGCGCCGTTTGAAACTCTTTAATACCGCTAACCTGCAAAGTTTCCGTGTGTGACCGTGTGGCATAGTAATGATCTGCGGAATTACCGGCAAACACTCCTGCATAACTGGCACAGACCACTGCTGCCAAAGTCAAAATAGCCAAAAGTTTTTTCATCTTTATCCTCCTAAACTTTTAAATGCGAAGAATAACCAATAAGAAGAATTGCAAACTTGATATTATAGTTTTGTGAGAAGGCTGAAGGCCGACGGAATATCCGAAGGCTGTACCGAATTAAAACCACAACTCCGCCGACCTTCAACCCCATTTACTTAGTATCTACTAATCACGATCTACTTATCACTTAACACGATTTGATTCCCATGCGCCCTTGGAATAAACGCCTAAGTTTCCAAGCCAATCCTTAGAAAAGAATGCGCGATATCCTCTGGTAGCACCTGAGTTTTTAACTGAACATGCTTTACTACTGCTACCGAACAGCCAGGATCTAGTATAGCTGGCACTATTCCAAGCAAGATTGTATTTCGAGTCCCACACTTCGACTGCAATAACAGCCTGCTCACTAACATCGAGACCAGAGATCTTCACATATTCTTTATGAGAAGAAATATCGTACTCGGTGTATGCGGAATGAGATGCAAAGATAGAAGCAGAACTAACACATAAAACTGCTGCCATTGTCAAGATTGCAAATAACTTCTTCATTGATTAATCCTCCAAAAAAAACAAACAGTACAACCCCGAATAAGTTTGATTGTAAAGTGCTAAATTCTGAATTCGGTCGGATTAACTAAGAAAAAATATTATTATCATCTTTATTTAGCCGATTTGACACACATTTGAAATAATGTTCTAAATCGGTTTCGAAATCGATTTAGACATACCATTTCAATATTAGCACAGATGATTTGCGCATTGTTATGAAAAACGTCCGACATTCTATCACTATATTTCACAACGGACCGAAGACCCCTATAACATCGGCATCGAAACTTTCGAAACACAAAAAAGCTGCCTCATCGAGGCAGCCAGAAGCTTCGTCAGTATAAATCGCGAAAATCACATTCCCTACTGAATGCCCAGCTATGTCCATAAAGATTCATGCGTCTCATCAGAAACCACTTCTCCGCATGACCGCTTCATGCGTTTTCACGAATCCCGTCACTTCGCATTACAGTTTTAACCCCCCTCCTTCATGCGGTTTTCCAGAAACTACTTCACCGCATAACTCTTTCACACCCTGCCTTCATGCGCTTTCCCGAAAAGCACTTTCCCGCATGAACACCCCACCTCAAACCTTCATGCGTTTCCTCGAAAACCACTTTTCTGCATAAACACCCCACCTCAAACCCACATGCGTTTTCCAGAAAAGCACTTCTCCGCATAACTGCATCATGCGGTTGCGCAACATTCCCTTTTCCGCATGACGTCCCCTCCAAAACCCTCCATTTTTCACCCCTCAGTTGCCACCCGGCCACCCCTCTCCTCCCCAGCACTCTCCACAAAAGAAAAGACCGGCTCGCTGCCACGAGCCGGCCTCTATCTTTCATACAAAATCAAAACCCGAATCTTTAACTCTTCGCCGCTTCCCTCGCAGCGTTAAAATCGGAACACTTAAAACTTAATCGTACTCACTACGCCGCTGCCGTCCAGCTTCTGGAACTGGTTCGCATAAGAAGCCTCACCATCAACATTGCTATCCGCACGCGGAACCATATACCCGCCAAAAATACCACCGTAGCACTGTTCACGTCCGAACACTCCATTCATACAGAATTCGCGCTGTCCACGATCACCGGTACCGGAATAATAGGCATGTCCGAAATAGTGATCATTCTTAAATGTGAAGCCCGAAGGGAGCTTATCATAAGCAACTTTTTCACCTGTGGTAAGGATCACGCCATCGCTAAGAAGCAGGCATCCGTTATCCATATCAATGATCTTCATGTTATCCTCAGTCGGCTTAACATCATAGAGCTTGTTACCTTCCAGATCCAGCACAACATAGAAGCCCTCCGACAAATCGAAATTACTGAGCGCGAGGTACACATATCCGTCTAGCGTGCACATTTCATTAATAAGGTAATTCGTGCCGTTGTCCTCGTAATAATACTTGATCGTAGCGCCTTTTTTCGCAGTCTCGATATCGTAGAGATTTCTATCTTCACCGGTAGTATGATATTTCTCTCCCTCAAAAACCTTATCCAATGCCGCTGCAAAAGCACTGTCGTCGGTGTATGCTTCAATGGGTAGTGCCTGATAATAATCGGAATCATCGTAACCCTCTATGACGATACTTCCCAGTCTGAACTTGACTCTCTTCTCCGTTTCCGCATGCACGATATTCGGCACATTAAAATTCACCATGAAAAGATCCGTCTTTTGGGCCGCTTCATCATAATATCTGACAACATAAATGCCATCACCGGCCTTCACCGTACCGGAAGAGGTGATCTGCAGCCATTCGGATTTCCCGTCTGCAATATCCTTACTCGCAACAATATCACCCTTCGAATCAACAATATAGATCTTATGGCTTGTTCCGGAGAATTCATAGACTGCACAATAACCACGATCCGCAGCAAGAATATCGTATCGCGTCGAATCTTTACTGAACTTCTTTATCTCATTACCATTGCAGTCGAGTACATAAAAATCATTCTTGTTATCTCCCGACCCCGGAGTATAGATCGTAACAAACGTCACACCATTATGCACTTCCGAAAAATCCTGAATATATTTCGGCGACACGAAAAGCACTTTCCCTTCGGTATCGATTAGCGCCACATCCTGGCTCTCTATCTCACCAAAGCTAACCCAGAGCCTTTCCTCCGAAATACCGCTCTGAATATGCAAAATACTCTGCTCTCCCTTTTGTTCAGAAGCCTCAGTCTCGGACTCGCTCTCCGGTCCGGGCTCCCCGCCTCCACCGTTCTCCGCAGAAACAGCGGTACCATTGTTCGCAGCCTTGCTACTCTCCTCCGACTTACTGCACGCACACATCGAAGCAAGCATCGCCGCAGTCAAGAGAAATGTCATTACTCTTCTCTTCATACAAGTCCCCCCATGACTATGATTTATGAAATCTCTTAGCGCCCTCCACTTTTTGCGAAAGACAACCTCAATTTCGGCTCCCATTATACCTTTCCCATATCGCAAATCAATACGCCAAAATGTATAAAAAGTGTTAAATCTTTCACCGCCTTTTGGACTAGCGTTTTTGTGTTTGCATACATCTTTTGCTTGATCTATCCCCCCAATTTCATCACACTTGGATTTGATATGTTTAAGACATCTTGAACAGTTGTTATATTTTTGCGAAATATATTATATTGCCAATTTGCACAACAAAACACACAATAAACCTAACAGAGAACAAGGATTCTTAACAAAAAAGAAAGATTTGGAGGGTTTTAACAATGTTGAAGTCAAAGATTTTGACAAAAACTATGGCAACCATTCTCGCCGCAGCCAGTGTTATTACTGTCGGAATGATCGTGCCAAAGAAAAATGTAAGTGCGGCATCATACTGCACACCTGATCGGGTTATTCAGATTGCCAAAAACGAACGCGATTATTACGAGAAAAAAACTGACAATGTTGATTTTCTCTATTCTAAAGACCAAAATAAAGGAAATAACAACTACACGAAGTATGCTCATGATATCAAGCAAAGATACTCTGGCATCTACGGCGGCGACAGCAAGCAAGGATATGCTTGGTGTGACGTATTTGTTGACTGGTGTTTTATCAAGGCTTACGGATATAATGACGCACTCCGATTAACCTGTCAGACCGGAACGACCGGGGGAGCGGGCTGCTGGAATTCTAAGAGCTACTATGGAAATCAGTATCATGATATCGGATCAGGTAAAAACCTTTATTACCCGGAACCCGGTGATCAGATCTTCTTCTGGGGCCACAACAACGAAGGCCATACAGGTATCGTTATAAGCAGAAATGGCAACGTCGTCACTACTATAGAAGGCAACACCTATGGTGATGGAGATTACAACGAGCGAGTCATGCAAAAGACTTATAATCTTTCTCTCTCAAGCGATCTGGCAAAAATACGTGGCGTTGGAAGACCAAAATACGATTACGCGTCATTTTCCGACGTCAAAATGGATAGAACAAGTCTTGAAATTAACCAGGGTTGCGATTTCCGCGGATTTATCACCTACTATACAGATCCGACCTATGTAACAGCCAGAGTATGCAAGGCCGGAACAAACACCATCGTTCAGTCTGCCTCTTGCCGTCCGAACAACAGAAGTGTCAATCTTTATGCAACAGTGAATAATGACATCCACTTCGGACAGCTGGAAGTCGGTGACTATGATCTCTGCATTACAGCACACTATAACGGGGGCAGCGTAGACGCAAATCGTATCAGATTCACAGTACGGGCAAGCGGTGTAATTCCGTCTGGCGGTGCCCGGAATTACGTCACAAAACTTTACCAGGTCTTGTTAAACAGAACGCCATCTGCCAACGAGAGAGATGGTTGGGCAGGTTTGCTCACTGCGAACAAGAGCTCAGCAGGCCAGGTCGCTCGCGGATTTGTGGAGTCCGGAGAATTCCAAGGAAAGAATCTCAATAACAAAGAATACGTTACACGCCTGTACAGAGCGCTGTTGAACAGAGAGCCGGATGCCGGCGGATTGAACAGCTGGGTAAGCTATCTTGATAAGAACATGCAGAACGGATCAAGAAGAGCTGAAGCACGCCGCGAAGTTCTCAGAGGTTTTGTAAACTCCAGCGAATTCCAGACAAAATGCCGCGCCAATTATGGCATCATACCTGGCAATATCTAATAATACCTATCCCTTGTTCTCCAACTAAGCCAAAAGAGGCCGACTCGCACCACGAGCCGGCCTTCTTCTTTGTCAGTAGAAATCGCGAAAAACTCATTCTCTACTGAATGTCCTGGAAAACCATTCAGCAGAAACACTAAAAATCTCCATCTCTACCGAATGCCCAGCTATGTCCATAAAGATTCATGCGTCTCATCAAAAACCACTTCTCCGCATGACCGCTTCATGCGTTTTCACGTATCCCGTCACTCCGCATTACTGTTTTAACCCCCTCCTTCATGCGGTTTTCCAGAAACTACTTCACCGCATGACTCTTTCACACCCTGCCTTCATGCGCTTTCCCGAAAAGCACTTTCCCGCATGAACACCCCACCTCAAACCTTCATGCGTTTCCCTGAAAACCACTTTTCTGCATAAACACCCCACCTCAATCCGTCATGCGTCTACCTAGAAACTCATTCCCCGCATGATTCACTCCATATTCCTCCATTTTTCACCCCTCAGCCGCCACCCAGTCGCCCCTCCACGGCCCCATTCGGCACAAACCACCACGAATAAAGATTTGTGCCGACCATTTTACGTCCCCTTTCGGCACAATTCCCAGAAGCCGCTTTTAATGCCGACATTTCCGCTCCCTCATTCGGCACAAATCCTCGAAAAGCACTTGTCATGCCGAAATTGCTTCTTCATTTGTCGGCACAAATACAGTCTATTCATCAAACGTGCCGACCAGCCTCTCAAAGCGTACGGTGTAAATCAGACTTTCACCAGTTTGTGCCGACCATATACAAGAGGGTCCAACAATCTGAGCCGTCTGCTTTCACGAAAGACAAAGAAAACCCTTGCGATGAGATCCTGATGTCGCGCTTCCGCAGGGTGAAGCCCGAGGACTTAGCGACGAGGGATCTACATCGCAAGGGTTTATTGAATTTTAGTGAAAACAGACGCTCAGATCGTCCCTCGATCGATACCATACTTCGCGCAGATATTCGTGAACTCTTCACTCTGTCCGAAGAAGGCAAGCACGCTATCCCGTGTCTGGTGCCCGCCGGCGATCTCACCGGTCCAGTACTCCACTTCCGAAGCCTCCGGCTCACGATCCATGAAGGTCGTATAAAGTCTTCTTACATACTCATCGTCCTTCAGGTTAAAACCGACAAACTCCTTAGATGTGAAGAATTCCTTTGCCGCCGAGCATCCTGTCTGCTCGAGGTTAGTCAGAGCCAAGCTCCAGTAGTTCAGTCCACCCTCTTCTGCATCTCTTCCGAGGCAGCAGGTGTACAGTCTGGTCGCAAAGGCAATCGCGTTCGGAGAAGCAATCGTGGCCTTATGGTACTTCGCACCGGACTTCACACTATACTTCGCGCAGATATTACACCACTCAGTGGATTCGATAAAGTTCTCCACCACGACCTCGCGTGTCATCTTACCGGTCTCGATCGCGTTGACCCAGCCCTGCTTTCCTTCCGCATCCGAAGCACGGTCGAAGAACGTCATATAAAGTGTCTCCACAAAGTCCTCGACACTCAGGTTCCGGTTCATGAACTCCGGCGCCTCCAGCAGGAAGTATCTGGCACAGTCACCGCCGGTTCTTCTTCCACTCGTCACCTCATCCGTCCAGAACTTCTTACCACCCGGCTCGGAAGCACGGTTCAGTGCGCATGTATATAATCTCTCTACAAAATCACTGAAGACCGGCGCTGGTGTAGGTGTTCCCGGTACAGGTGTAACTGTCGGATCACCCGGAACCGGAGTTACCGTTGGCGTACCCGGGATCGGAGTAACTGTCGGCTCTCCCGGCTTCGGTGTCGGCACTTTGGTCGGTGCCTTCGTCGGACCATTTGTAGGCGTCTTGGTAGGAGCCTTCGTAGGTCCGTTTGTCGGGGTCTTTGTAGGCCCGTTCGTTGGTGTCTTCGTCGGCCCGTTAGTCGGAGTCTTTGTAGGAGTCTTTGTCGGCACCTTCGTCGGAACCTTAGTAGGTGTCTTAGTTGGTTTCTTCGTAGGCGTATCTGTCGGCACCTTGGTTGGCACTTTAGTCGGCACCTTAGTAGGCGTCTTGGTCGGCTTCTTCGTTGGAACCTTTGTCGGCACCTTCGGTGTCGGGGTCACACCCTTAAGGATAAGGGTAGCTTCCTTGGAATGCTGGCAGTACGCACCGTTTGTTACCTCGCAATAATAGAGATATCTGTTATTTCTAATAGACGCATCGACTTTCAATGTTTTGGTCTTATTACCCGTAGCAGTTGACTGCTGCCAGGTCTTACCGCCGTCACTGCTAAACATCCACTGATAGGTCACACCCGCCGCATCAGAAGTGACCTTAAATACGGCCTTCTCCCCCGCAGCCACTGTCTGGTCAGAAGGATCTTCCGAAATAAGGGAACGCGACTCCAGTTTCACAATATCTGTGTATTTCTCCAGATTGCCGCTCGAAACCACGCAGCGGAAAAGTCTTCCATCTACAGACGGAGTACAGGACAAACGAAGCGTATATGTATCCGCGCCGCTGAAAGAAGAGTTCTTCCAGGTCTTTCCATTATCCGTGCTCTCCTGCCAGCAATACTTCAATAAATTACCGCTCGCATCTACACGGAAAGAAACAGGATCCCCATAGAAGCCGGATCTGGAGACGGGATGACTCTCGATCGTCACGCTTTCTTCCCACACCAGAAGCCAGGCAGCCTTAGAAATCATATCTGCCTTGTTTCCGCTCGGCGTGGTTTTCGTCTTAAAGTTAACCAGACAACGGTAAGCATAATTGTCCATGCTCATTTCGGCGGTAAAAGTATATGTCTTGCCATATGCCCGAAGATCGGTCCAGGTCGCACCATCATCCGCCGAATACTGCCAGCGGTAGAAAGCATTTTCATACGTTTCTTTATCGGAAATATTGGTCTCGATTGCGAAGGTAACCTCCGTGTTCTCCACCGCCATTTTTCCACTAGGCTGCTTGGTGATCTTAACAGCAACAAGTTCTGTGACCGGACGATCCCCTTCCGGAAGTTCACTCCAGAGCATGCCATCCTTATCGACCATTTCAACCGCTAATCTATAACTGTAATTTGCTCTTGTGAAGGGACGGAAAAGCTGGAGTTTATCTATACCATAAATACCTGAGGATTCAGGTCCGAAGGCGTACATGGATGAAACGTCCAAATATTCAAGAGACTTGCATTCGTAGCACAAATATTGCACATCGGCATAGCAGGAAAACTGAGCCATATCGATCTTTTTCAGTTTAGAACATTTGTAGAACATGTCTTGCATGTTTACTAGATGATCTTCATCTTTGGGCAGGTTGACCTTGACATTACAGAGCTCTACCGTCTCAAGATTACTGCACTCGTAGAACATGTGCTTGTAACTGCCACAATTCGACATATCCGTCGAGCCGAAATACACTTTCGTCGCCTGACAATGGTAAAACATCCTGTAGCAGCTATTTACCGAAGAAAAATTAAGCGAACTCAGATCAATGACGTCTGCGCGGTTGGATCGGAACATAAATCTGACATCAGTCACGTTGGAAGTATCGATTCCGTACAGATCGACCTCGCAAGCGCTATCGAACGCATAGCTCATGTTTGTCACGTGAGATGTATCCATTCCACGAAGACTGACCGGGAAGAAACAAGAACTAAACATAGACGTCATATTCTCAACCTTGCCGAAATCCACGCCGGTAAGATCCAGTTCGTCCAGCCCGCAGTAATCGAAAAGATAACTCGAATCAACCGGGAAAGCAAAACCTTTTTCGAAAGAAACCGATTTTGCATTGGATTCGTAAAAAGCACTTTTCGTGGTTTGGAACATCCCGTCCTGATTGGTGCCGAGAGTAACGTTATATGTCTTTCCCTCAATAACCGCCGTCTTCGGAAGCACGATCGTTGCCGCAGTCCCCTTATACCGGATCAGCGTACATGTCGTACCGGAAAGCTCGCAATCGAAATCGTTGACAGACACCGTAGCCGCCGGCACGACATCTTCTATGTCAAAAGCACTGTCCACCGTTTCCGGCGCCGGTTCCGTTGCCGCACGTAAATCAGACGCGCCAAAAGCCTGGCTCCCGGCAAGGACGCCTGCCACGCTAAGAGCAATCGCCAGCCCTATCGCTCGCGAAATGATTCTTCTCAACATATTTAATTCTCCTTCTGACTTCATCAGCAAAAGCCATACGCACACACCAGAGTCTCCCCCGCATGCACTGTCTTGTTATATACCCAACCTAATTAATTAGAATAACAGAATCTGACGGCAACGACAACGATTATGACCAAATTGACAGCTAACTTACTGGGTCTTGTCGGAAAATAAATCTCCCCTGCAGATCCGAGGATCCACAGGGGAGCGTAACGTCATCTAAGTTTTACATTCAAAATTCTCATCGATTATGTTCCATTCTCAAACGCTTGGATCGTTCTTTCGGACGATCAGCACTCTTTAGAAGAGCACTATTGACCTTTGCCCCATACTCTTGCAGGATCTCCATAGCATTCTTCGAAAGCCCCGATGTTTCTGTAAGATCCACGCCCCACACTTCAAATCCGGAACGACTGTGAATCGTGCTGACAAGTTCATAACTGCATGCATCCCAGACTCTCGCAGTATTATCCCAGCTCGAGGTAAGAATGAACCGGCCGCCCTCCGGACAGCGCTTCGTTGGCGGGCTGAAAACAGCCGTGCTGACTTCACCCGGACACTCATCCGGAATCATCAATGTCGCCACTTCCTCAAAAACATGCTTTTTCTCATTCCATTCGGCAACTTTTGCATATCCGTCCCAAGAAGCAACGACAATCTTCTTCTCATCCGGGCTAAAAGATGCATAACAGCGATTGGTGCATTTGATATCTATTTCAGGTACTTCCTCGTACGAGGCCGCATCCCAGAGCTGAATGTGTCCTCTGTGATCTGCGGTCAGTATTCTCTTGATCCCGTCTTCCTTAGGGCTGAATTTAGCAGATTCCATGATATTCGGGCTTATTAGCTTGACTTCTTTTCCCTGCTTTCTTACCGGTTTATATGACTTTGCATTATAAAGCCGTGCTGTTTTGTCTGACGCGCATGTAATGATCTGTTTTCCGTCCGAAGAAAACTCCGCCATATTTAGAGACCGGCTATGTCCTTTTATTTCAGCACGCTTCACCCAATCAGCGTGATCATCTTTTGATGATTTCTCCCATATATGTGCAGCTTTCTCTTCAGCTGTAAGTACAAGATTCTCCTTCTCCAGATATTGCGCGGTAAAGCATTTTCCGGAATGACCGATCAGAGTCCCGCCCGATATTTCCTTAAATGTCCTGGCATCCCAAATCTTGCAGGTTCCATCTCCTGAAGCTGTTGTTATATAATTTGCATCAGGGAGACTGAATTGGGCTGAGTAAACTGAATATCCATCATGGCCTTTCAGCAAGCCTTCCGAAACTTCTACGGCTACACCGGTGTCCTCATCCCAATTAAATACCTTAGCGGTACCCTCACGGCAAGCCAAAACGATCCTATCACCCTGCGGACTAAACATCGCAGAAAAAACATCAGAGAAATTCGCCTTCATTTTTCCACCGGGAACCTCGTTCAACGTCTCGGCATCCAACAGTGTAATTTCTCTCCATGTAGTGGCGACTATATATTTCCCGTCAGGCGAATACGATGCCGACAAGTATTTCTGATTCCCATCCGTTTTCCGCAGGACTATTCGATTCTTGAAATCCATGCATTTTATAGACTTATCTTCTGCTGTTAACAAGTATCGTCCAGCCGGGCTAAACTCTGCGTATTTAACCGACCCGGAACTGCCTTCTGAAATCTCTTGCTCTATCTTCTCCCAGGTCTGTGTGTCCCATACGTTAACACCGCTATCAGACACAGTCACAATATACTTTCCGTCATCGTCCTGACCAAATTGCGCCAATTGTACAGGTCCATCTAACTCGAGAGATTTGTATTCAGCCACCTCCACCGACGATCTTTTCATAATGACCTGGTATATCCTGACTGTGGCATCATCAGATGCTGTTACCACAAACTGTCCCTGCCTATCAAAACGTGCTGAATTTACCGGTGCGGTATGTCCATCCGGCACCGTACATTCAGAGTACTTGTCTTCTTGGCGCGCATATAACTTAACACCGTCATCAGTAGCGGCAACAATGATGCTGCCGTCATTATTGAACTGTGCATCGTTAATGCTCTGTGAGCTTACCTGTATTGTTTCGACCGGGTGACGTTCCAAGCTCAATTCAGCAAATGCCGCAGTCCAAAAATACACGTTACAGGTTCCATCCTCACTTGCCGTGAGCAAAGTATAAAAGTCTCCTACCTTCTCTTTACAGAATTCAGCAGTATTTACTCTCTTGCTATGTCCAACCAGCGTTGCTACGATCTCACAGGTATGCGCATCCATGATCTTCGCAGTCTTGTCATCCGATGCCGTCACAACATATCGTCCGTCTCCTGAATACGAAGCATAATTGATATGTTCGACGTGACCGGAAGGCAGGAAGAATGAATCATTCAATAAAGAACCCTTCAAATCTGCCGCGAAGCTTCTATTTCCAAGCCGGTATCCATTCACATGGCATTTCGTCAGATCGAGGTAGGAAAGGTCTACATTACTCAGGTCTTTACGCACCAGTTTAAGTATCTGAAGCAGGTTCCAGACCGAGTACCCGTCTTCCTCATCCATCTCCAGTCGATCTCTGAATAATTCAAAAGCTCTCGTCACCAGAGTCCGATCGCTTTTATCCTTTCTCGGATCAAGAGTATTCTTTTCCCAGGCATCTTCATCACAACTAAACGAAGGATCAAAGACCGGGACATTATGTTTCTCTTTCAGTGCTTCCCCGACAAAAGTCAGCACCTGGCCCGATATCTGAATCTCGCCCCATTCGGCAAGGCAAGTTCTTGCCAGATCGTCCATGCCCATTTCATCTTTCAGATATACAGCCAGTCTTAATCTGTTTATGTGGTAAAGTGCTGCGAAATAATCCCGGATATGCTGATGAACGATCTGGTATTCTGCCCCGTTCCTGCCGGATGTTTTCTCCATCACACCTAAATGCTGACTCAGGAAAGTACAAACTTTCCGAGTAATAAGCTTCCATTTTCGTTCTTCGTCATCTTCATCCGCACCTTTTCCAAAAGATACAGTTATTCTTCGAGCCACTTCCCTTACATCAATCAGGAAGTCATCCGTTTCAACAATATAATCAGAAAAGCACTTTTGACCATACCGTCCGCAAACAGAAGTATCATCCCTACGCTCCAGAACTTCTCTGATCAAATCATATTCTTCTATTTCAGACAAAGTGATCCTGAACTTATTTCCATTGCTCACCATATACCATGCAATAGAAGGCAGGATAAAATCCAGCATAAAACCAAGCATGATTTCTGTTACGCTTGCGTCTGATTTATTGATTCCACGCGTTCTCCGAAGATCTCTTTCTATTGCATCCGCCCTACTACGCTCCGTATAAAGGAGAAGGTCATTTCTCTTCTGCGTAAAAAACGTATTTAGGATCTCACCCTTACTGAGAAGCTCATCGTCGCCCTTCAATCTGGCGTACATCGTCAGAAACAGCGGGATACGCAGAACTCCCATCAGCTGCCTATTCTTTAACGTGCTTTTTAATCGTTCTTCAGAAAAGTGGCTACTAAGGTATTCCTCTATTCTATCTGTTCCGATACCTGACAGTTTCAGCAAAGAGAAACCACTTTTCAAAACATCGTCTTCCTTACTTCTGCTTGTCAGAATGACACGAACATTGCTGTATGTACGAACAATGAATGAAATTTCACTCTTTAGAATCCCGACCACAGTATGGGAATCCTCGACACATTCACGGGAAACCTCATTCAGTCCATCGAGCAGTAAGACATATTCGTGTGAATCGGTCGTCTTACTGAACAGATCGTCCACCGCCGTTTCCAGATCCGATCTACGCATCGAGGAGTCTTCTGCCCGTTTCCTGACTTCTTTCTGAATCAGATCATAGAGCGTGTTACGGATATAACGTGACTCGCCATCCTTCATATCCTTCTTACTTGCTTTGGACAATTCAACATACATTGGGATCTGCCCGTTGACCGGGTCATCATTATCGTATGCATCTTCCATGATGCTGTACAAGAAAGTTGTCTTACCGATACCACCCTCACCTATAATACATAGGTGATCAGAAGTGCTTTTGACGATCTCCATCAGAGGATGATTTGTGCAGTTTTCTTTATGAACATCTGTCTGCATCGAATCCACCAAAGGCAGGATTTCACGTTTGATTCCTCCTTCAGAAAGCAAAACAGAATCCGTACGGTTCTTTTCCTTCTTATCCTGATACCAGGATTTCCAAGCTCCTTTGATGGTACTATTATCGATCGTGCTACCCGAAGCAGATTTTCTTTCCGAGGGTTTGCTTCCGGCAAAAAAGTATTTTGAAAAGTATGAGTTGAATGCTGCGCAAAACTTCTCAATATATTCCTTTTCTGTTTGTTTCTTGGTTCTCGGAGTTAATGCAATCAACGAAAACGCGGCAAGTTTTATGTACACATAATCGTCTTCATCTGAAATCTCTTTCCAGGAAAACAGATCCCGAACCGTATCCTCTTTGCCTTTCGCAGATTGTGTAATAATCTCAGCGACTACTTTTCTTGCAAACTGATCATAAGAAGCCGCGCTATGTTGCCCTCGCGCAGTACAATGCCGGGCAATTACTGTCTTTATATTATTGCTTAGTGACAAAACAACCTTTTCCAGTTCCGGTGTATTTTCTTTTTTCACAACAGAAGTGGTGGTACTTCCCGACTCTTTTGTCTCAACATATACATTTGTCTTTATTTGGGCAAGATCTTTTCCGAGCAGTTCACAAAGCCAAAACAAGTCATATGCTTCTATTCTTTCAGCATTCATTATATCTTTGATCGCCCTCTTACGGGTCTTATCGGTAGGATTATCAGGCAATTTAGGATTGATCCGTTCTCTATATAATTCACCCAACCATGTTTCGAGAAATGCTGTGGAATCAGTTTTGGGATCAAGAGATATACTCTTGTTTGATGACATGCACAATTTTGATGCTTCCTTATCAGAAAACATCTCGTTATTTGCGTTTTCAATAGCTTGTTTTATCGCAATATAATTCAACATATTTACATTTTATCACATGCACGTACCCAAAATTCACAAACTTGACCCCTTATGGACCATTTTTGTCCAGCTCACAATGCGCTGACGCTTTATTCTAAAACTGTAAAGAGTCAGTCAGACAGACACAGGAAAGGATGAACAATATGACAGGTAAAGAAAAGCCAATCTGCACATACTTCAAGTGCCCGAATTGCGCACACAACAGGATCGATTTCCTTCCGGGAATCAATAGAGCAAGGTGTGAGATGTGTTCAACAGTGTTTTATATCGATTGTAGTTTTCCCAAAAACTTCGGAGCATCGATTAGAAAAGCAAGCATGCCGGAGATAAGAAATCTAAAAGAACCAAAGGAGTCCTGACCGATCCGCGAAAGGAGGCGCTATCAATATGTCTATTTACACTATTATCGAATGTCCCAACTGTGGCAATACCACTAATAAGATCGTTCCCGGAATCAAGAGAACTGCGTGCCAATTTTGTGGTACAACAATCTTTATCAATCAAGATATATCGGGAAAACAACGCTGGAAGCAAACTCTTATTGGCAATAACCCGGCAGACATCATGTCGATCTATCTGGATCCGTACGACGTAAGCCTTAACGTTTTTTCAGACTCTGAGTGTGCAGCACACTGGATCACAAGCACAAAGGAGGAGTTCAATTTAGAGATTGTCCCCACATTCAAAACCGTTCAAGGCTTTCACAACGGAATTGCACATGCTCTTCAAGAATTGGAGAAACAGTTAGAATTTTTCGCTGTGGCTTCCTATTATTCAGGGCAGACGTATAACATTCGTGTTGGAAAGGTCGCACTCGATAGAGAATCAATGTTCTGTAAGAAATATTGGAAAAAGAGTATGCGCGAATTCCCGGATGCTCCCCTCACAGATGAGGAATGGCGAGCGATGAAGCAAGACAGATCCTGCGAACAGTATAATGACATTCTGAATTCTTTAACGCTCGACTTCACAAGTCTCTTAACAAAGAGATATGGGTTCTTCTATTCTGAAGCAACTCGACATACATCTCCGAAATGGACAGATAACAACACGTATCTCTCCGTGGTCAAATTTAGAGAACGCGTGCTTTCCGTCAATATGTGTCCCAGAACTGCGATGCTGTTACTTGCAAATGCAAATTTAGAGACAATACAGGAGATTCAAAATTTAGAATTTCTTAAAGATGTGGCGGCCGACGGCTATACCTTCCTAAATGAGGAGTCAATTTATCATCAACTTGACAGACACAGTGTGTCGCGTGTTTCTATTCGAGTTGAATCCGACTCAATTCATTTCTACCGTGGAGGAATCGCACCACACTACGATGATATCTCTCTGCGCACGTTCGGGGTAGAAGAGATAGCCAGCGAAGCAAAGAGAAGCTATATTGCCGCTTTCCTTCTTAGTCAGCTTAACTTTCTTGCTACTGAAAATGAAACGTTACGGTGGCGAGTAGGATCAATCACGAAATCGAGATATAGTGACGCATACGAGTACAATCTTGAATCCGAACTTCGGCTACAAGAAGTATATAAAACCATATAGTCGTATCCCCATGATATATGTGAAAGGAGGCACATAAAATGATCATCAAATCCGGCGCAGAACGAAAAATCAGGAAATCGAAGCTGAAAGTAATTTCTTTATGGCTGATCCTACGAAATCTTGTCTACGCAGTAATTGGAGGCTTCTACGGACTAGTCTACGGGGGAATCTTTCTTTTAGGCGCTTTTATTCCATATTGTTTACTTTTTTACCTAGCTGTGGACGTTATATTGCCGTGGTTATACCCACACAATGCATCAATGTACCAAGTGTGGGACAAGAACTGGTATGTCCCTCTTAAGGTTTCTATGGGGCTTTGTCTTCTAGTTCCTTCTGTTTTATTTTTCTTGTATAACTTGTACCAAGACATAAGATCTTCCCTCGTAATAAATAAGACAATACGCCTTCTTGCGCAGAACAATCGCGATTTAATCTTCAGAAATAATAAAAGTCAGGCTAACAAAGGAGGTTAACACTATGATTAATACAATAAGAAAACCAACCAACCATAACGGTCAGGATATGCTGCTCTCAACTTTTGAGATAGAGTTCGCTCAGCGTAGCGTATATCTAACGGGGGAGATCACTGATGATCTTGCTTCGAGCATAAATGCCCAACTCAGGTGCCTTGCCAGAGAATCACATAGCGACATTCAATTGTACCTGCAAAGCATCGGCGGCTCTCTCTACGCAGCGTTAAGCATCTTTGACACAATCAAATCGTTATCCTCTATCTGTGATATATCCACTGTTGCGTGTGGGGTCTGTGCAAGCAGTGCTGCCTTCCTGTTAGCCGCTGCAGGCACAAAGGGAAAACGCTACTGCATGCCCAATGCGGAAGTCATGATCCACCAGCCGTTGGGCGGAGCTCAGGGTCAGGTTACCGATATTCTGATCGCTGCTGATCACCTTAAAAAGTCGAAGCAGAAACTCAATACGATATTGGCAGAAGTGACCGGGCAGTCTCTCGAAACCATCGAGAAAGATGTGGAGCGCGACAACTGGATGACAGCTGAAGAAGCCTTGGATTATGGCCTGGTGGATCACATCGGAAGCCCGTCTGAAGATACAAGAAAAAGGAGGTAGCCAAATGAGACAAATTGAGATCACTAAACCCGTCGGTCTGAAAGAGGTATGCAAAGAAATCGAAGACACTTGCCGTGATTACCTGTTGTATAAGAGAGCAGGATTGCATCCAAGCCATCTCATTCTCCCTTTAGACTCAGGTTCAGGCAGAACGACTATTGTGCAGTATATGGCCGACATGTACAAGAAAAACAAAGTTATGGATTTCCGATGTTCGTTGGATGACTTTCTCGAGATCGTTTTTGACGGTTCACCGAAGCAACTTTGCCAGGAATTTGCGCGTATCGATGCATCCGCCGACTATGCTAACGAGTACAGAAACATTGTTGCAATGGATGTCAGCAGTATTGCCCACCACCCCGGAGAGATCCAATATGACGACTTTCTCGAAAAATCCTGTGAGCTATGCAAGAACGCCTGTGTTCTCTTTTTTACCGGTTCTATACCTGACCGTGACGAAGAAAACCTTATTGAAGATCTCTTAAAGCAAATCGATAACATCAAATTAATGTCTATAGAACCATACTCAAAAGAAGAGCTTGCTCAGATAGCTGCCAGGGATCTGAAGGATCGTGATATAGAGATTCTAAATGAACACGAGTTCAACACAGCTCTACTTGATATTATCGATCTTTCAGAAATAACAACAGTAAAAGAAACGTTGAAACTTGTGGAAAACCTTATCAGATACGCCGACTTTTCCTCTTTTACCCCGCTTATTGACGGAATAGTAATCAAAGACAAAGTTGCGGATCTCACCCAAACAGGAAGGAGTGACACATTATGAGAAGTGAACGATGGAATACAAGAGAAGAGATCCGACGCAGATTTTCCGAAACCAGCAAGAAAGATGTAGGCGCCGGTCCTGTTCTCTACTATGAGAACGGAAAGAAATACACCGACGATGGAGAAGGTCATATAGCTGTAATCGGAAGGACCGGAACCGGCAAGACCCAGTGCTGCAGCCTCCCTTTTATGAGAGAAATACTGAACAAGCGGGAAAGCCTTGTGATGATCGACCCCAAGCGTAGCCCGTGTAGCATTCCGAAAGATTATCAAGTCTACTACATCGATTTTCGAGTGCCAAGAAAGAGCCCGACTAAGGTGAATCCTCTTAGCGCACCTTACCGTCTTTTCAAGTCCTCTGATCCGGACGAAAATGATATTGCTTATTCTATGGTTGGAGAATTCTGGAATGCTGTCTACCCGATCAACGTACATGAGGATCAGTTCTGGCCAACCTCAGCAGCCAATTATGCAAAAGGACTGACATACGGTTTGTTTGAGTATGCTTCTGAGTCAGAGATAAATGTCAACAGTATCGCTTCTATGATGGAACAATCGGAGCTTTCTCACACCAGATCAACGTTAACAAGTTTCGGGCATACCACAATGATCAGTGCTTTTCACCAAAGCCTGCCTGACTCTTCTCTGGCAAAACGGTTTTTGTCATCCTATTGCTCCGCTCCCCATGAAACGAGAGCCAGCCAGCACAGTGTGGCAACTAACGGCATTTCCGAACATTTCTCCCAAAGCCGCGGCCTTATGCAGATGCTCAGCGAAGACACTCTGAACATACTCGATCTCGATGTTGACCGCCCGTTCGCCATAATCATCATCCTTCCTGACGAGACAAATCTTTACGATGCTCTTTGCGGAATCCTGATTTCTCAGATCTGTCAGCATCTCATACGCGTCGCCCAGGAACGCAATGGACGCCTTCCAATCAAGACGAACATCTTACTGGAGGAGCTTGGTTCCATCGCCCGGAGCATCCCGGCCCTTCCAAATCTTATGGTCGCGAGCCGGAGCCGGAATATCAGATTGATGTTAGTGCTTCAGAGTTATGACCAGCTCATCGACTTTTACGGAAAAAGCAAGGCTGAGACGATCTATAGCTGCATCGGTACTACTATCGGGTTTAGCACCAACAGCTGGCAAACATTGACAGAATGGTCCCAGCGCTGCGGCGAACGTGAAGTCATTAAAAACGGGCATCTGGAAAAAGAACCGCTGATCACTCCAACTGAGCTTGCTTCCATGCCCGTCGGTACCGCATTAGTTATGTCAGGCAGTTATAAATTCATAACACAGCTTCCTCTCTATGACGAAATGTACGATAAACCTGACTGGAAATCAAAGAAGATCACTGAAGCCGAGCCTAGAATAGAACTCAAACCGTTTTCTTTTTCTGAACTGATTGAAAAAGCAGTTATTTCTAAGTCGAAAGAAGAAGCCAATATACAAAAGAAGAAAGATAAGAAAGTCCCTAGCCAAGCAGATAAGGAAAACAATCACGAACAAGGATTAGTCCAAACAGGTGAAATTCATGGCATTCCAAGCCGTGAAGAACTAGATGATGTGATTGCCAATATCGATGCAACTGTGGCGCAAATAGAGGCAAGAGAGAAATTTATTAAAGAAGCCGAAGATGCTATAAAACCACATCAAGTCATTATCACCGCTTATTCCGGGAAAGCAGTTGATCTGGCAAGGCTCATATCTATGAAAACAAATTGGAGTATAACAGATGCGCTGAAGAAGATTAAGCATTTGCCGTTCAAAGTCGGTTTTACCGATAAAAGAGAAGCTGTACGTTTCGTGCGCCTTCTTCTCAGATTCGGTGCTGATGCAAATCTCGAAGAATGATTACGAAAGGAGGCACTAATGAATAATCGAAACAATAAAGAAGATAAACGAATAGGATTAATAGACAGATTCAAATCCGAGATTTGGTGGATCTGCCAGAAGCGCAAAACCGCAAAACGGCGCAAGGAGAACTGGATCAGCCTCAAAGATCGGATCGTCTATTCACCTATCGTATGCGACTTTCATCTGACGGACTACTATGGTGATATTCATGCAGAGTACCGCTTCTATCGAAGCGGGCTGGTCAGCTCCCTTCTTGACATTAAGGACCACTTCACAATAACAGAAGAACAGATTGAGAAACTGATTCATCTCCTAAATGAAAATGGCATACTTTACATGGGTGATCTAAGTGATTTGGAATGCGACGACGGATGCAGCTACTACATCTATTTTTTCGACAAATACGGTCATGTGGTGACAAAAGCAGGTGGCTCCAATCCCTACGACTTAGAGTTTCTGGAAGTCATTGCCTATATCGAAGATCTCATCGTCCCGAATACCAAGTTTAGGGAAAACTGGGAAGTAAACGTGCCGGACGAGGAATGAGATACATCTTACAAAAAGAATCCTCCTGTGGATCCATATTTTCACAAACAAAAAAAGCCCAGGCATTTCGCCTGGGCAAAAGATTTTCTGGTTGTTCGAACTCTACAATAAATCAACATCAAGTTTTACCGCAAGAGCGCCCAATGGATCTCGTGATCCACTATACTTCTTCTTTTGATTACTGTTAAATACGATCACTCCTATAATCAAAGCCAGAATACCGGCGCTGATAATCAATGACAACAACGCCCTGGAACTGTTATTTCTTCTTTCAACAGTCTGTGATTCTGCAAGTTCTTTTCTACTGATAACGAATCCGATCACGGATAGGGCAAGCGCTGGAATAGCAACAAAAATCGCAGCTTTTTCCGTTTTGGGCAAAATAAACAGAACTAATGCTATAAGTGCAATTACTGACCCGAGAATCGCGCAATTCATTGAAGTAGATGGTTTTGTCTTTGTAAGATCCGACTTCTCGTCATTTGGTGCTGATTTCTGTTCCGAAAAAGGCTTACCGCATTGCATGCAAAAAACACTTTCATCACTATTCTCCCTATTACATGAGCTACAACGTTTCATACAGACACCCCCTCATTTTCGCGATTATCCGTGTTCAGATGAGAGTTAGTATAGCGTTGTAAAGGCTATACTAACATGTTATCTGTAGGATAACATCGGTTTCAGGGAAAGTGCGTTCAATGATTTTTCTATGAAACGAAACCTCTTAACCTGTTTGATTCAGAAGAAAGCCGGTCGGACATGATATCAAAAAACTCTCTTCTTCATACAGATACTGTGAGCCCCGGAAAAATGAACCCTGCGGAGTTCGTCCGCAGGGTTGAATTACATATGAACGATATTCATCCGTTTATCCAATAGCCATTGCCAGACAATCTGCTCTTAATATGGCTCTTAACATCGGAAGCTTCTACAGTCTTACTTGAAGCCTCCGCTTTGATCACAACGCGATCTAGTCGGATCACATACATTTGCCAATCTTCTTTTCCAAGTTTGGTATAAGAATAAAACTTGTTATGCTCGCCCATTTCCCAAGTATCACTTTCAGGGGATACTTCAGAACAATACTGTACGCATTCATCGTAAAGCTGATTTGTATAGTTGATCGCTGACTCCTCATCCTCAAAACAAAAGTATGTATAATGTACAACATTATCATCCGAATTGATTATTTCCTTAGCATCAAGAACAATTTTCTGGGGATGATTCGGAGTGCACTCTGTCACTACCATATAGTCCTTTTCCATTTTCTTTCTGAACTCATCTGCAGCGGCTTGATCATAATCCGCTGCGGGTGGAGGAGTTTCTCCCTTCAGAATTGCTTCAAGATCGCTTAGAAGGTTTCCAAGGTAATTCTCTTTCTTTTGCTCATCCGTACAATGATAGTATATCTGCAGGACCATCTTATCCGCTCGTATATAGCATTCATAATTCGGATCAGGTTTATCATGCCACGTATCGTTTTCAATAATATACTTACTTCCATCTTTCTGAATGCGGTCTGTCGCACCATTAAACTCTTTAGCTATCATCGTTTCTATATATGCTTTATAGAAATAGTCAATAGCATTACGTTCATCATCGTAAAAGTATAAATACATGTTAAAGCCTGTACCTACATATGCTTCTGCTTTTACTGAATATCTGACTTTTTCACCATCATCAAATTCTTCTTTGACCTTGAATCCTCTTTCTTCCAGGATTTTTACAAAATCATCCGCAGGCAATGGCGTGTAAACATCATCTTCGGCCATAGCAGTATCATAATCGATAGTCTTGATTTCCTCTTCTCTCTTCTTCTTCTCATACTCCGCTTTCTTCTCGGGGTCGTTCTGAACCTTATCATTGTAATCATCGGCGATATCTTTCATGTCCCCGCAGCCAATTTTATCCATAAAACTCAGGAAGTTTTTCCTTGCAGTCACAGCATCATCGTTCCGATTCACTTCAAACTCAATCACCAGCATCAGCAGGCCATTGAATTTGACATACTGAACCCAAGTCAAGCCTTCATAATCGCCTTTAATCCTGACGGTTCTATCATCATCAATATAGTCCGCTTTCTTTTTGTAATACTTATATTCGTCTTCAATCGTTGACTTCTCTTTCACATTATACAACGTGACATGAAGCGCCCCGTATTTATAATAGAAGAGCTCACTGGCATATTTACTCTTATCCCTGAATTCCCTGCTGGATGATATTGAGCTGGAATCCAAGTAAAAGTATTCTCCATCTTCTCCACCTTCCCAATCTTCACCAAATACCGGATGTGGGTTTTCTTTTGCCCCATATATCTTATCCGCGCTGTCTATAATCTGTTTACTCAGCCCGGAAAAAGAGTCTAAATCCAGGGTTTCTTTCTCTGTTTCTGTTATTTCAATTTCATTTTCTGTCGAAACATCGGTCACGAGCTCATCAATCTGCTCTGTCTTTTTAGTCCTCTTGGTTGCCGTGGTTTCTTCGGATTTAGAGCATCCAGCACCAGCTAACAGCATTGACGCAACGAGAAATACCGACATACACTTCACAATCTTATGCATTATTTCACCCCATTAAACAAAAACTATTAAGCTTGGCTTGAAAAGGCAAGCTTAATCTGTTAAGCGTAGAATAACAGCGAATTTTCGACTTTGGGGGCAAATGTTAACACTATTGAAATATATAAAAGCAGCTTCAACAGGCGCAAGGGAAAAAACTCTTATTGACAGAAAAAACGTCGCCCAATTGGACGACGTTTTTCTTCTGTTATTTGAACAGCTCTACTTCTTCACACCATTTGTGCGTAGAAATTCGATTACTCCGTATAAAATTGTAGTCTCTGTCGTGAAGTCGTCATAGTTCTTGCTGCCTGGTTCAGCGCTCCATGCATACATGAAAACTCCGATTTTGACTGAACCGTTTGTCTTCTCAGATTTGATGACTATGCAGGAACTGCAGGGTTCACCATCGCTGGCGCATTCGATGTCAAAATCCAAATATAGCCCATACTGAGTTTCCGTGTTGCGGATGACTTCTTTAGTAACAGTCCAGCCGTATTCTTCTGCCACATTTGTGATCTTTTCAAGAATTGCATCGCCCGCTTGATGGATATTTACCGTTTGCTTTGGAATCGATGCATTCAGATCCACACTTCCGCGGTCAATACCATATCTCTTGCACACTTCCGTAAATTCCGGCGACTGAGCAAACCACGCCAGTACTTCGCGACGTGAAACACCTTCCTTCAATCTTGCGAGCCAGTAATACATTCCTTCGGCTTCCGCACTTCTATCCATGAAAGTTGTATAGAGTCTGGAAATAAACTCTTTGTCGCCCGTAGCCAGATCAATATACTCCTGCGATTCGAAGAAAAGCTGGGCAGCCTGGGCGCCTGTCTTCTCAAGATTTGTGAGAGCGAGGCTCCAGAATTTCAGTCCACCTTCTTCCGGTTCACGTCCGAGACAGCAGGTGTAAAGTCGTGTTGCAAAGTCGATGGCGTTCTTGGAAGCACGCTCGGCCTTGGCTGACGGAGCACCGGACTTCACGCCGTAATCTGCGCAGATGTTACACCACTCAGTGGAGTCGATAAAACCATTAATGACATCGTTTCTGCTCTTGGTGCCGTTCTTCAGTTCGCCGACCCAGTAAGCTTTACCGTTCGGTTCGGAATCACGTCCGAAGAATGTCTGGTAAAGTGTTTCCACGAAATCCTCGATGCTGAGGTTTCTGTTTGTAAACTCCTGACTGAACAGGAACTCACGTGCACAGTCAGCACCGGTTCTGTTACCGGATGTGATCTCCTTGACCCAGAAATCTTTACCTGCTTTTTCTGACGGACGTCCGAGAGCAACTGTGTAGAGACGCTCTACGAAATCCGCGATCGAACCGGAAGACGGAGCAGGTGTCGGCTGACCCGGAGCAGTGGTCGGCGTGGGCTGTCCTGGCGCAGTAGTCGGTGTAGGCTGTCCCGGCGCCGTAGTCGGAGTCGGTGTGGCCGGAGCCGGAGTCGGTGTCGGTGTGGGAGTAACCGAAGGAGACGGTGACGGGGAAGGAAGAATAGACGGATCATCGGCCAGAACACGAGTGCTTTTGTCGAATGTGAATGTATATCCTTCAGCCTGTAAATAATAGTGCGAATCATGAGACACATCTTCATATAGGATTGCCGTATAGGAAGAATCATCTTCTTCCCACGTAGCACGGCTGATTCTGTCGGCAAGGAAGTCATGTTCACGAATGTCGAGTTCGGCAATGTTATTCATATCTGTCAGAAGGATGCCAACCTTAAGATTATTGCTCAAGTCTAGTTCGGAAAGTTTCATGTCTTTGCAGTCAAAATAAACCAATTCCGGACAATTTTTCACATCGAGTGTTTTGATTGGATTACTACCACAGACAAGCATGGCCAGACCCGTATTCTTACTAAGATCGAGTTTCGAGATTTTATTGTTGGCGCACATCAGATCGTGCAAATCAGTCTGCTGACTGACATCCAGCGATGCAATTTGATTATTCATACAGTCCAAATCAATGAGTTTCGGATTCTTGCTAAGATCCAACTTACTGAGTATGTTGCCGGCAACATAGAGACATTGCAATTCCGGGCTGTGACTGACATCCAAACTTTTCAGTTGATTATAGTTACAACTAAGCCAAGTCATGTTCACGTTTTTGCTGGTATCCAAACTACTCAGATTCGTATTATCGCAATTTAATCTTTCCAGCTTCGTATTCTGACTGATATCGAGTGAACCGAGCTCATTAAAAATACAGTAGAGTTCCGTCAACTCCGTATTCTTGCTGATATCCAGTTTCGTCAGTTTATTCTCACTACAGCGCAACGTCCGTAATCCTGTATCATTTGAAACATCAAGGGATGTCAGTTGATTGTTACCACAGTAAAGATCAGTCAATTTGAGATTCTTTCCAACATTTATACTCTTTAATCCACATTCGTTGCAAGCGAGGATCTGCAGGTTCGTATTCTTACTTATATCCAATGTTCCGATCGCATTACCGTCACAGCAAAGATATGCCAGATCCGAATTCTTGCTAACATCCAGCGAAGTAAGGGCGTCATAGTAGCAGTCAAGGTATGTCAGTTCTGTATTTTTACTTAGGTCGAGGCTCGTGATCGGATTCTCTCTGCACGATAACCGCAAGAGATGGGAATCCCCGCTAACATCCAGACTTGTAAGCTGATTGTAACTACATTCCAGACGATCCAGTTTCTGATTGGAAGTGAGAATATCCGTAAGCTGGTTACTGTGGCACTCGACCTCCTCAAGGCTCGAGCACTTCCGTAAATCCAAAGATGTAAGGACATTATTGTTGCAGTATAGTGATGTCAGTTTCTTATTTGCACCGAATGTCAAAGAAGCAATCTGATTATCCGAGCACCACACCGCAATCAGCTGTGTGTTCTTACTAAGATCCAGTTTCTTGATATGATTTACTGTACATTCAAAGTATTCAAGCTTAGTATTCTGACTCAGATCAAGAGAAGTCAGCTGATTCGCTGAACAGACAAACATCGTCAACTGAGTATTTTTGCTAATATCCATATCAGTGATCATATTACCGGAACAATTCAATACCTGAAGGTTCAGGTTATGACTCGTATCAAGTGAAGTCAGCAGATTATTATGTGCGTATAGATCAGTCAGTTGAGAAAGTTTACTTACGTCCAGTTCCGTTAATTGGTTATCACCGCAGTTAAGTGTCTTCAGTTCTGTGAAGAACTCAACTCCCTTCATTGATGTGACCGAATCATGACAGGCAATATTAATCACCTGAGAAATCTCTTTACGAGACAGTTTTCCATTTCCGTCCAGGTCAAACTCCGACACACATTTGCGGAACTTTGCATCCGGAAAATTCGTTGCATCAATCGCCACATCCGAGCCCGCATTCACCGACTCATCTGCAGACGCTACTCGCTCTCCCGCTCCAAAACCACTTGCCAGCATCACCGCCAGCATCGTTCCAACTACAGCACTCCCAACTACCCGTTTCATATTCAGCCTCCAAAATCATAGATTCCCTATGGAGAAAACATCAATAATGCTCACCTGTAATTATACCCAAATTATTTTGAGAAAACAGCACATAAATGTCCGATCATCTACAGAAAAAAACTCCACACATCGCCCCTGAGCCCCCCGCCGCAGTCGCCCGAAAAGCACTCTCGTAAAGCGTCCACCACGACCTGAACCGTCTGCTCTTTCCCCTACATAAAGAAACCCCTTGCGACGAGGGATCTACATCGCAAGGGGTTATTTCATTTTAGTGAAAGCAGACGATTCAGATCGTTCCGCGATCGATGCCGTATTTAGCACAGATGTTCGTGAACTCTTCGGACTGGCCGAAGAACTGAAGCACTGCGAGCCGGCTCATCTCGTAATTACGGATCTTGCTTGCCCAGTAGGTGACTTCGCCTTCATCGGCGTTTCTGTCCATGAACGTCGTGTACAATCTTCTCACATACTCCTCCGGAGTGGTATTAAAGCTTGTAAATTCAGGTCCGGTGAAGAACTCTTTTGCTGCGCTGCATCCTGTCTGCTCGAGGTTGGTCAGCGCGAGGCTCCAGTACTTCACGCCGTCTGCGTCCGCCTTACGCTTGAGGCAGCAGGTGTAAAGACGTTTCGCAAACGAGATCGCGTTCGGAGAAGCGACAGTCGCTTTGTGGTATTTCGCGCCGGACTTGACGCTATACTTAGCGCAGATGTTACACCACTCGGTTGACTCGATAAAGTTCTCAACGACCACCGCGCGTGACATCGCCCCGGACTTGATTGCGTCGACCCATCCCTTCTTTCCGGCTGCATCCGATGCGCGGTCGAAGAAGGTCTTATAAAGCGTCTCTACAAACTCTTCTACACTAAGATGACGATTCATGAACTCTGGTGCTTCGAGCAGGAAGTAACGTGCGCAGTCGCCACCCGTTCTTCTTCCGCTTGTTACCTCATCTGTCCAGAACTTCTTACCACCTGGTTCAGATGCACGGTTCAGCGCACATGTGTAGAGTCTTTCTACAAAATCACTGAAGACTGGTGCTTTGGTCGGTACCGGTGTAGGCTTCTTTGTCGGCTTCGGCGTAGCGGTAGGCGCTTTGGTTGGAGTTTTAGTTGGAACTTTCGTAGGCGCCTTAGTTGGCGCCTTTGTAGGTGCTTTTGTCGGAGCCTTCGTAGGCGCCTTAGTTGGCGCCTTTGTCGGCGTCTTGGTAGGTGCTTTTGTCGGAGCCTTCGTAGGCGTCTTAGTTGGCGCTTTTGTCGGGTTCGCGTACCAGGAGGCATACAGTGTCACATCCTGATCGATCGAATATGTATCACCTGGCTGATATGTGGTGTAGTTATCGTACCCTTCTGTACGCCAGCCTCCGAAGTAGTAGCCGTTCATTTGCGGCACAGCTGTTGATAGCGTTAAGTCATTCTTATAGTACTTGATCTGGTTCTCCGGCATACCGGATACACGATCGCTGTACGGATAATTGCAATCATACGTAACTGTATATTCTGCCTTAACAAATGTCCAAGCCTGGTTTGTCTTTCCGTTATATGGCCATTCAGAGATATTTGTTCCGCTCTGAACAACACCGTTCTCGACATCCAGAGCCATGCCGCTGCTTCTGGAAATTAAGACATATCCGTTGGACGTTTCCCGGATCGCCCACTGCTGCGAAGCGGAGCTGTCGTAATCATAGAGGGCAATATTCGTACCAAAGGCAGAAGATCCGCCAGCTACGGTAAGTGCTTTGCCAGAGGCAGCGTGAATGATCTTGTAGTACCCGTTATCCAGCGCGGTAATGTCGAAGGAATTATATCTGTTCCATGCATTATCCGACCAGAGCTGTACATTTGTGCCATCTGCGATATCTCCTGAGTTACCGTCCACATCCATAATGAATCCGTCATCCATGGAACTCACGAGCATATATCTACCATTTTCGATCGGCTGAGAAGGCTTATAAGGGATGAACAGCCAGGACTGGGCATTACTATTATTGCTCTCCCACTGCTGTATATTCCTGCGCAGTTCCAGAAGGCCTCCTGACAAGTCGACAGAATAACCGCTGCATTTTACCTGGATCCGGTAGCCGTTCCCGGCACCTGTATTCTTGGAGATTGCAAATCTCTGGGTCAACTCATACTCGGAGTACATCTGAATGTTACTGCCCCTCTCCAGATACTTTCCGTTATCAGGAGTACCCACTACATCTAAGAACATCGATGTGCCCTTTTGATTAATAGAGTAGAAGCCATCTTCATATGTGATGCTGAAAATATCGTGATCCATATCGTTGCAAGCCGGATCTGCCGCATTCAGTTCCCAAAGCTGGACATTCGTATTATTTGCAGCCGGGACTTCATAGCCTTGCGGATCAAGATACCAGTACACATTCTTATCTGTTGAGCCGGCGTTAGCAATAATGTAGTCTCCGTCCGGCAGAACACGTTCGTACCCGGATGTCATCGGGCTTCCCTTCGGGGTCGGGTCCGGAGCGCTGACAATATCCTTTATGTGGATATATTCAAATTTGCTCTTGTCGACAGTACGGCTGTAAAAGCACCCGGGGTGATTGTAGTCCCAGTTAAAGTTATATTCTTCAATAGTAACACTGTTACCATTGACCGCTTTTACCCAGGCCACATGTCCCCAGTTGCCTGATCCTGACCAGGCAACCGCGCCAACCGTGGGCGTCGAGTTCACGGCAATACCGAGGCTGACCGCAACCCCTTTCCACTGGTTCGCGTTGCCCCACCGGCTCACGCCCCCGTACTGGTTGGTAAAGTGCACCCCATTACGGCTATTCAGGCACCAGGCAACAAACGAGGTACACTCTCTGTTGTAGAAATTCCATTCATCAACGATCGAGTCGATTGCCGCGTTTTTATATTTCGCCGGATAGTCATCACCGGTGTTGTAGAAGGGCGAGATCCCTTCGTTGAGCAGATCCGTTTCCCCCTTCTTTCCGCCGCCGGTGTCTTTGTCCTGATTGACGGCAATGCCTTCATCCAGGGCAAGTACTGTCTGTTCTTTCGTCACTTGCGAGGGAAGGACGAGCGACAGAATAACGATTAAACATGAAAGCCAGATAGATAAGATTTTGTTTGCTTTTCTCATGGTAGTAAACTCCTCATAAAATTGATAATCAAGCGTAGGACTTCCCTTTCGGGGGATATTGTCCTGTGTTCTTGCTATCTCGTTTATTCTTCGAGGAGCAGATAGACGGGGGAGGGGGGGTAAGGATGTTTATGTCCTTCAATTATGTACCCCCCCTACCCCGTTATTCTTCTTTTCCCTCCAATAACTTCTTTGAAGAAAAGTTTCACTTCTGATTAAATTGGAGGATAGAGCTATGCCAATAAGAGATGCTCTCGGCCGTCTTTGTATCCGCCAGGATGGCCGAACTTATCACCAGACGTTCACCGGACGCTGGGAAGCAGATAGAGACATTTTCGGGAACGAAATAGTAGACAGAGATATTTTCGGAAACCCAAGGATCGAAAGGGACATCTTCGGCAATCAAGTAATTGAAAGGGATGTTTTCGGAAATCCGATCATTCAAAACAGGACCAGCAACGATTCCTCGTCTTTTCAGTGGGTCTTTCCATATCGGCTGGTGATTGTCTTGTTCACAATAGGAAGCATTTATCTTGCAAAAGATTGTCTGGGCAGCTATAAACCACTGGTATTACCGCTCAGCGTCATCGTACTTTCTTTATTGATAGGAGTAGTCACATATTTCTACGATAACAGGACTCTATATAATCTCGAACCGATTTTGTTTCTTATTCCTGCTATCGGATTACGAATGTATGTAAAAACCGTCACATCTATGTGGGGAGTGGTAAAGGGAGACCAGCTCCTCAGCCTTTGTATATCTTTAATGCTGTCAGTGCTCATGACATGCGGCGCAATCTGTATTCTCACCCTGATACCGGAAGTAGATACAGGACCACTGGAGATAGCTTACTTCTTGTTTGTCTACCCTCTTTTGATCTATATTCTCCCATTTTGCGACAGCGCGTATAAAAGTTACGGTGTAGATTATCTCACAAGATCGTTTCTGGTATTCGTTTCTGTCATAGCCATTATTATGTCCTTTGTTCGGATCAAGCATGCATCAAGGAGGTAGATCGAATTAATAAAGATTCCAATATACAGATCAGAGTTTACCCCTCCCCCCTCCCGGGAAGAAATCCGAACAGACAATAACCCGATTGTAAGAACAAAACAACATAGAACGATAGCACACACTATCAGAAAGAGGTAACCCATGAAAAACATTAACCGTAACATCAGAATCGTAGCAGAACCGAACGGCATGGATGGATTTGAGGTCTTCATCGACTTCTCCGGAAGCAGAGAATACCTGATGTCCCACAGATACAATTCTTTCCTCTACAATATGTTGAAGAAAGGCGCTTCTCTGGAGGAAATCAAGAGATGGCGTCCAAACGAATCTTATAAGAACACATACCGCAGCAAGCGTTCCTGTCTTTCCATGAAGGCACAGCGTGCGGTAAAATATCTTCTTTCCGAAGTGGAAGACTATATGCTTCGCCGCGAAGAAGAACATATGGAAGCAGTCCTGCCTTACATTGAGACAGAAAACGGGTGGACAGATCCGTGGGATGAGATCATGGCTTCATGATCTCTCTTTCCACCCCAGTTTTTCAGTGCGCTCCGGTCTCGTTATTCGCCGGAACGCTCTGTCCTTTATCCTTTCAACCCGTTCTGCAGAAATATTCAGTTCCCGTGCGATCTCTTCCACCGACCATTTTCGTCCGTCTTCTAATCCGCTTATTTTACGTACGATCTCAGCCTGTGTTGTCGATAACGTCAAGAGAACTTCATTTATGTCCATCAGCCTTTCTTTTTGATCTAGCACTTTATCCGGCGATGGAAAATAACTATCTGCCACTTGTTCGATTAGTGGAGTAGAGCTATCCTCCTTTAATGGTTCGTTCAGAGAATCGATCTGCCAAAAAGGTAAGTAATCCAAATACTCTTCCACTTTCTCCTCTGTTATTCCCAACTCTTTTGAAGCGGTCTTGATCAATTCTTTTCTGGGTAATTCGGGACCATTGTTGTCAACCGCCTTGATCTTGGACATGATTCGAACGGCATGATCCGAAAAATGTATATGGTTTATGTTCACTCTTAATTCTTTTGCGACTTCCCGTTCAATTAACAAATACGCGTAAGTTGTAAAGGATGCCGGTCTTTTTTCGTTCTCATCCTGATTTTCCTGGAAATCTTGTAGCTTATAACTACTGGCCGCATCCAATAACGCAATTCGGGCAGCCTGAAGAAGATCTTCTTCAATTTCTTTTTTATCTTTTTTTGTTTTATATGTAATACTATACTTGGCTACTGCCGCCTGAAGCATTTTTTTATTATTCTCCAGCAGTTCTATGGCAATATCATTTCTCTCTTCAGAAGTGGTGGCAGACTGATAACGGCTTACCAAAATTACATTATTATCCTGATTCATACGCTGACCCTTTCCCGTAAAGGTAATCTGTTTTTCGTATTCCAACTTATTCGTCTTTCACGATCTTGTAGCCCATTTTAACGATCAGTTTGAGAGACTCGACCGCTGTATTACGATCATAGTATTTCTCACTCTCAGACAGATCCTGGTAAGGAACAAGATCCGGAGTTTTCTTCTTTTCCGCATCCTTTTTCTTACCATATGTCCATCCCTCGGCGATCCTTCCGACCGCCCATACGTCATGAACATTTTCAGCAATTTTCTCAGTAAGAGCCATCAGCTCTTCAGGTAAAACAACATCACTTGTATCAATTGGTTTCGGTTTATACATATTTATCCTCCTAATCATTTACTGCATTAAAACAGCGCATTTATTTGGTTAGCTATATCATTCGGGTCAGTAATAGTAACTATCTTGTATCTTTCCAATCCATCCTTTATGATTCCGGCATTCGGCTTCTTATTCGCAAGATCATGAAGATCCGTGATCATTGCCAGTTTGGCATCTACCCCCATCAACAACTTGTTGGTATACAGTTTATTGTAAAAACCCTGTTCGAGAGTGGCACATGCTTTACATTCAATAAGAACCGTTTTAAAACCTTTCGTCACAATACAGTCTATCTCGTTTTTCTGCACCTGACCGTTATTCGTCTGCTTCCACTCCACTTCATAGCCGCTGGCAACATCATCAAACAGCCCTGAAGCCTTTAATTCATGGAAAACATAGATCTCCAGCATCTTTCCGGCATTAGTCAATAGTTTCATGACCTGTTTCGACGCAAAGCTGAAATTTAAAGGCTTACCCACACTGCTTTTTGCTTTATTTTGCGCCACAGGCTTCTTCTCACCCTTTGACCCCGTACATGTCAGATCGATAATGTATCCTTCCTTTTCCAAGGCCAGAAGCAACCGGATCATATCTTCCTGGATCGTTGTCGGAGGAGCAAATCCTGGCCGTTCACTTTGCAAAACCTTCAGTCCTTGTGTCATATCCCAGTTCTCTATAGAAAGAGAATCAAAAGTCACCTGCACTGTTTTTTTCGTTTCGAACATGTCGAGTTCATTGGGAAGCATCAGGTAGTAGACATATGAAAACAGTTTTTCAAAACATGTACCCGGACACTGAGGATCATCCACTATCACTTGACATGCATACGAAGAATAGGGTTCTACCCTGCTGGTCCTGCCTACTAATCCTCCACCACAGATCTTAAGATATTCCAGGATAGTGCACACTTTCTCCGTGCATTCAATCGGAAGGAAATAAGTGTACTGCTTTGGAAGAATGGCCGTTGCTTTCTGAAAAATTCCTATCGTTCTCTTCGACTTGTTATATATTTCAAGCAGATCGCATAACACTTTCCATTCTGATTTGTTAGAACAATACAGATTCCAAAGATCACTATAGTTCGAATAAAACTCCGGCTGTTCTTCCCGGATAAACGAAGAATTCATGGCTGTAATATCCGATACGGAAATATACGGTTTGTTGAGGATACACTTAAGCATCTCACATCTGCCGGAAACCTGGGTATAGACCAAAGAATCAACATCAAGTTCGTAATCTGTATCGATCACTTCAGAAAAATCATCTTTATTCTTTTCGACCGCAAAAAAGCGGTACATGCTTTTTAGTTCATCCATTTTCGGAGAAATCAGAGCATTAATAGTCTTCTTTCTCCTTTTTCCATCGTATTCCATTAACGAAATGACGATCTTAGAACCAAAATGCTTATTTAAAGTTTGAATTGAGCTTGAAATCTGTGCAGAGTCTTTCACAGAACAAACCAGAACAAACTCAACTTTGGCACGTAATTGTTTTCTCTGCATATAATCGAGAAGATAAGGAATGGTATTTTGTAATGTCGTAACACTCTTTGGGGTCGTAACAAAGCACAGGAAAACCAGATGCTCCGGGTTGACGATAGTAGCAGAAGCGACATTGCTGAACATATCAGACACATTTCCTACCTTGTATGGAACAACCAGGCAGGAGTTTGTAGTATAAGTCAGAATAAACGGAAGTCCATCAACAAAGGCAGCATCAATTGCTTTCCAATCCTTATATTGTTTGCATGCCAGAATCGGTGTAAAAGCTCTGTCAAATGAAGCAACCTGATCCTTTACAAACTGTTGCTCTTCTATTGGTAAGCTTACAAGTTTTTTCTCAAAAGCACTCTTGAACCCTTGATAGAGTCGGGTAGATGAAACATTTCCGGCTTTTATCTTATTCACGCATGCGATCCATTCGCGCAGCGCAACAAGGAGTTCCGGCTCCTTTGCCACGTGAGATACGATAGTTGACAGGGGATGCTGAATAATATCAAGGCCCTGTGCTTTTTGCGCATGCTTTTTATACATGCGGTGAAGCTCAACAGAAAGAGTATCGAATTCATCTTTCGGAAGGAGTTTGGACTTATCCTTATCCCACTGCTGATGGTTTTTATCTGTCCATTGTTTTGTCTGCAGTTCCAGTTTTCCGGAACCTTTTACAATACAGATATGTCTTTTGTTAGCTGTATCCTTTGTCATTCCGCCGGCGCATTCATCAAGATCCGTGATCCTGGTCCAGCCCTGACACAGTTTCTCTGTGACCCAGCGGCGGTGCTCGATCCACATCAGTTCTTCCCGGATAGTAATTGCAGGGCTCATCTTTCCCGGCTGATTCAAGCTTTCCGATACAATATCCGCGACTTTCGCATAATAGTCATTTCCCTTATCCAGCATAGTTACAAGATCCGGATCAACACCATACAGTTTTGATTTCAATGCTAAAGTCGGAGAAATACACGAATAATGATAATATGGCTCTTCAAATATCTTCCTGACTTTATCGAAATCGATATTCAGATTTGACTCCCAAAGCAGATGTATATTGAAAGCCATTCTCTCCATCTCAAGATACAGCTCAGTCTTTGAAAAATCATTATATACATATAGCGCGTATTGGGTGATCGGGGTTTGCTTTGTCGGTGCTTTTTCAACTACATAACTGAGTACACAATCGTGAGAAGACTTTAATGTGCTTGCCACCTCAGAAGCCGCCGCTTTATTCACCCGATCATCTCCGAGAGCAATGAAAATGTAATCAAACTCGGTTCCGATCCCTTCGCTCTGCAGGAAATCCCGTACGATAGAAGTGCTTTTCTTAAAATCCAGACTGAGATCTGTTGCATAAAAATCTATGGAACCATATCCGCCCTTCACCTTCTTGCCATCAATAGTGAAAAAATCGCCAAGTTCAGGACGTGATTTGATATATATATCTTTATCGCTTCTACCGAAATTTGCGTTTGGATTGCCAATACTTTGCGGAGATCGCGAAATTACAGTTACTGCAAGATCTTTTCCGACGATCTGTCCGCTTTGAAGACAAGCATCCAGAAACCTTTGTCCGTATTTACCAAAACCAAGTACAAGTACATTTATCTGTTTTTTATCCGAAGATATTTTTTCAAATAACGGGTGCGCATATAACTGATATGCGATAGCCAGGGAAGAAGTCTGCTTTTTCTTCTCATCCATGGTTTCTTCCCCATCAACAAGGATCCATTTCAGTCCGTATTTGTTTTTCCCGGCATTGGCACTTATCTCTGCAAAACGGATTGCTTCCCTTAATCCGGAAAGTAAGTCCTCCAGACTCTGATACTGCTCATCCACCGCTGACGACAGACAGCGTTCCAGGATCGTTGTCAAAATATCGATCAAATACGGATGATTATTGTTCTCTGACGAGCTTATAAGAACGGATTCTTTGACTAACTGATTCAATCGGGGAAAAAAAGTATCATTATATGACCATTTCTTTTCACTCGATTCATCTTTTTTCAGCTTATCCGTATCAACGATTGCTTCCAACAGGGTACATCCGATCGCATAGATATCTGCCTGAAGACAGGTACAGCCTCTAATATTCGAAGGCGCATATTCTTCAGTATAGGACGCAGGGGGCAAAGAAATATCCACCGGTCGTATTGAACCCAGATCAAACCATTGAAGCGCCTCTGTCAGTTCCGTTCCGTTTCGGAGAGGAAAGCCAAAATTGGACGGTTTGATGTCGTATTGTTCAAAGCCCGCTTTGGCCAGTGCAAGTGAACAATCAATAAGGCTTTCGATCGCCCATAGAGCAGTAAGAAGTTTCTTCTCCGGCTCAACTGTCGGAGAAGTATGGATCTTGTGGCAAAGCCGTTCAAATGTCACTGCCTCAGGGATGGGAGACCAGATGTAAACCGTTCCCACAAAGTCGCCCTTCTCATCGCAACCATAGAGGATATCAAAATCAGAAATAAAAGTTGTCAGATTCTTCTGCAGATTCCTGACCTTTTTCAGTTGTGTATATGGGTCAACGAAATCTGCAACATTTCTCAGAAAAGCTCCATAGAGTGCCCCAGTTTCAGCAAACACCAATTGCCCATCGTTTCTTCTCTTGAAGGAGTCCGCTTTTTCATTCGGATAATACTCACGCAAAGTGCCATACAAACCGGATTCATCATATGCTTCATAGCAGATCACCGAGTTGCCTTTATCACTGATCGTTTTAGTTACGCAGATCGTCCGGATCTTCGATCTCGTCCCGGACGGCTCTCTGCTTGTACTAAGAAGGATAGGACCACTCAATGGTTTTCTTTTCTTCATAAAGCTGTTCCTCCACATAAGCCTTTTATATCGGCAGTTATAAAACTATGGTCATCAAAACAGTGCTGTTTGTCAAGGAATCTACCCAATTCGTCATAATCTTTATTGATCAGGATCGTTTTTACCTCGGGTTTGAGTCTATCCCGATCAAACATTTCACGCCAGGCTCCATCCGAGCAGATCACGATCGATTCCACTGAACCGGTATCATCTATTCGGACTGTCGCCATCCGTTCCGCCCCCTTTGTCGTAGTCACGCAGCAGCCATTACGCGTATCGCCCGGCACCGACAGAATACGGCACGATTCTTTCGTGATTCCGAAAACGATTCCGTCTCCCACATTGAAACAGTATATTTTTTTGCGTTTCTTATCTATCAGAACACTTGCGATCGTACTCGAGTAGTCTTCCACAGCTGCCCCGGATTTTTTGGACTCTTCGGCCAATTGTCTAAGTATACAGGTCAGAATACATTTGGAGAACTGATATTTATCCTCACAAGCAAGTTTTCGAGCGTCCCTGGCAAGAAGATTGGAAGCAGCCCGACTGGCTATTTCTGCTCCTCTTCCTGATCTGCTACATGTCGAAACGCCATCAGCGAGTGATATGACCGAGTAGTTTCCCTTCATCCGATAACTGACTGCATCCTGGTTTTCCATGCTGTGTCTGCTATGGTATTCTCCGATTTTACTGTATTTCGTGATCACAACCATATGCTCCTTGTCATAGTTCCGCATTATTGAGATACGCATACGCCGAAAAAGCAATCATCAGGTCAAAAATACTTTTCGTGCTGATCAGAGGATAGAATGCGTTTTCCAGTTTTTCATCCGCCTCGTTTTTAAAACGAATGAATTCTTGTTCAAAACTAAATTTCGGATCTTCTTCATGCTCAATAATATAAAAATAATAGAACGCGATAATCATCACTGTTCTCGTCATATTTTTCGGGTCAGTCACTGTTAAAGCACGATTCTTGCTATTTGACGATATGATTCCACTATTTCCTCTCAGGACGCTATCGAAAGCAAGAACGAGATCCAGGAATCTGTCCAGTTTTGTGGTTTCGAGATTAGACGAATAAGAAAGCATCATGGCTCTCATTAGCTCTTTCGGATCGTTCTCGTCCAGGAACCAAAGGCCTCTGCATTCTCTTTCCCAACTTGGTCCGTACTTTTCCATAATTGCTTTCTGGATACCCTCGTAAATCTTAAAAGCAGTATTCTGCTCTGTTTCGAGTGTAAGCGGGCCAAGATAGGATTTATCAAGGCGTGTATTGCAATCGTATTCTTTTTCGATATAAGCCTTAAAGCCCTCTTCATCTAATTCAAAAGCATTCAGGTATTTCTGTTTGATATTCACGGTCTGTTCCGATGTAGGAATATGATTTCTTCCGTTTGATTTTTCTATAGCAGATTTTTTCAGAGCCTCTATCATCTTAGAAGATTTCTCTATCTTCTCAGTAGCACTCATTCCTCTCCGGCCGATATAATACAGATACACGGCTTCAGCAAAATTTTTGTAGTTGATTCCCTGTCCCGAAGGATCAAGTTCATACGCTGTAGGATTTGCCATGTAAGGGGTCGTTAAAAAACGGATCAGGTTATTGGTGTAGTAATCCTGGAACAGGTTGATCATAATATCTGACTCAGGAAGCGGAATCTGACCTTCAGCACCATAATAGAACGTCATATCATAAACCATGGCAAACAGATAGAGGGCTTTCTTTGTCCCTCCTCCGGTACGAAAACAACCGGTTGCAAGATCATCCGACGTTTTAACAATAGCAAGATCGCTTTGATTAAAGATCTCATCATCCAAAAGGCGGCAGACATCATCTACAGAAGGCGTTGCCGTTAAGTTATTTTTCTCTTTTACATATTTCTCGATCTTTGCTTTGTCACTATAGCCTGCCTTAGTCAGGTAATTGCCATACTTAATAAACTGCTTCAGGATCTGAAGCCGTAAAGAGTCATTCTCCCAGCGGTCATCCGCGTTACGCAATCTCCCGACGATCCTCTTCATATACTCGTCCGGAGTCGGATACGTCTCGTATATATCATATAGAGCACATAAAACCTTAGGAAGCATTTCTCTTTCAGAAGGAAGATCAGAATTCTCGATAAGGTTCTCATAATACTGATAATCCACTTTATTTCCGTCATAAGAGATCCCCAGATCAGTCAAAGATTTTCTAAGCATATCCAGATATCCTCTCCGTCTGCTCTCAGCTACCTGGCTCATCTCATTCAGGATCCTTTTGAGTGAATCTTTAGAGTATAAAGATTTGAAATCACCTTCAAATCCTTCAAAAGCCTGTTCCAAACGAATCGTTATATTTCCTGCCATAACCTATTCTCCTTTAAGAAATTGATCCATCTCTGCCATCACTTCAGTATGAGTCCGACTTCATCTGCAGGAACATACTTTTCTCCTAATCCGGCTTCATGGAGTTTTCCCATTAATCGGTATAGATCCGCTTTTCGGGACGGAGATAGTTTCCCATCACTATTAAATTCTATCACAATCTGATTTACTTCACTTATTAACATATAGTGAATAAAATACTTTTTCAGATCTACCTGATCAATGATACTGAGCTTTCTCTCCACATATTTTCGATAGTATTCGTTCTCATTTACCTCATTGATCCCGTTCTCAAGAAGAAACATGCGGATACCTTGCTCCAGCTTTTCCTGCTCGTTCTGATCAGACACCTGAATGCCCCGATCTGATAAATAATTCAGCACATATTCTGTCATAATTCTCCTCCTTCGTTTTCGAACATTCTTGTCAGGATCTCCTGTGCTTCGGCCATAGCTTGTACCCTTTCCCAATAATCATTTGAAAGGGTTCTGTCCATACAGTCACGAAGGTTTTCGTATCCGCCTTCACCGGCCAGTTCATCCACCTTTGCTTTTAGCTGTTCATGATTTCCACCGAAATATGCTTCTTTTAGAGTGTCTTCTCCAACCATATCCTCCAACTGGATACATAGCTCGGTAGCATGCGCATATATTCCCTGCCTTTCGGCATCCATCCCCTTCTTCTCACTCATTTCCCGTAACTGACGGTTCGTATACATCGTTGTCAGCCCTTCGTTCATGCCCCGTCCCCTGACCGTGATCTGTGTGTTTTCTCCTGTTTCATCCGAATGGAACCATCTCGCCTGTCTCACACCCACTGTCTGATAAATAGTATAGCCTTTCCTTTCCGGGTCCGGAACAAACACTTCCTGATTCTTACTGGCAAAATGGTGTGTTTCATGTATCATCGATCGTTCCATCTGTTCTCGATTCAATACACAAACTTCTATGTTGCTTTTTCCTTCATCCAGCAAATACCTGCCGGTCCACCCTTTTTCAGAACCATATTCCACCGCTTCTATAGAATCGGCGCCTAACGAGATCCTCTTCTGATCCGCCTCTGAAATATACTGATTGTTCCTCTCAAGGATCCGTTTGATCGCATCGTGATGCATGGTATCCAGAGTTTCTTTTGCTTCCCTGAGTGTACCAATCTCAGTCTTACCCTTTTCTGAAGAGATTTCTTTAGTGGGAAGCTTCACTTCTTTAGGAGAGAATGCAAAACTCTCGATCCTCTCTTCGCTTCCATTCACTTCTCTCACTTCACACCTCCCTATTCAGGTAATTCGAATAAGTATTCACTATGATCCTTCTGTCCTCCTCTGACAACGTTTCTTTTAGCGCAAGGATCTCACCTACCAGACATATCTTCGTATCTTTCCGTGCTGATATCCGAAGCGCCTTCAGCATATCCCGGATATCTTTCTCCAGTTCTTCTGTGTTATAAAGATGCACACTGATCCTGGCTAAATAGTATTCCGAAATGGAAGGATCGATTCTTTCCAGAAGGTTCTTCACCTGTTCCTTCTGGCATCTGTATCTGCAATTACATATCAGGCACGACGGATTAGTCATGCTGAAAGTATTCGCCGGATCCACTTTCACGTGATAGACACCGGAATTCCCGCGGATCGAGATGACACACTCACCTCGCTGCAATTCGCCCAGTTTCTTCAGCTGTATCTCTGTAAGATCACATGTCGATCCGACCGCTTTTCGATCTTCACCGCTTACAAGTGAGTGAATGATCTTCACGGAAGTATTGGCCAACACATCTTCCGACATGACCCCCGGTCTTTGATCAGCCAGGATCAATCCGGTTCCGGAACTACGGATCTCTGAAAGCATCTTGTCAAAATACTCGTTATTCAGATTATCTGCGTTTCCCTCCGCCAAAGTACGTCTGAAAATGTTATGTGCCTCTTCAACCACAATGACACGTTTCAGTTCAGAGGAAACCGGTCTCTTGGAGAGATAACTCTGAAATTTGAAAAGGAGGATATTCATGAGGAACGTCATAGACTGATGTGAGAAATCCGAAAGCTCGATCACGCATGGAGAGTTCAGCATATCTTCTGCAGTAAGTCCTGTTCTCTTTGCAAATAGTTTTCCTAAAGCTCCTGCATACATAGTTTCCATACGAAGGCGAAGTGCAGCAGTCAGATTCTGTCTGACCTCCGGTCCATAGAAGGCATGTTCTTCGATATATTCGTCTAAATTCTCCGCCACATCAGCAAAGGACGGAAACGGTTTTGCCGGATCTGTATAAGCCATCGTGCCATATTCCCATCCGAATTTCTGATAGGTAAGTTTCAGGAGTCCGTCGAGCGCCTCCGGGATCGGATGCTCACTGCCCATTGACTCCACCATGGCGCGAACGACAGCATGAACATGGTTTTCGATCAGTACACCGTCTTCCGGCTGAAGCGGATTCATCTGAAGCATGTATCCATCATGACCGGGAGTATAGACCTTCAGTTCAGGAATCGAAGAAGATAGCGAACTGTATTCCTTTTTCGCTGCTTCAACCACGACAAAGGGGATCCCCTTTTCATGAAGTTCGGTAAGGATCCGCTTGACCGTCGTTGTCTTTCCTGAATCAGTGGCGCCGGTAACAAAGGCATGATCTTTAAGAGATGAAAACGGAATCACCATTTCCGAATCATCTTCAAATGTTTTACCTATAGCCGTTCCCGCTAAAGTGATCGGACGATTCACGGGGAATACTTCCATCGACGACTCATCTATGGAATAATCCCTAACATAGAATCCTGGATAGGAGTTTCTCAGAGGTCTGCAGAAGGACGCCACACTTCCGATCTCCTGTACTGTCACTGCGTAATGCCTTTCGGCAGTTTCACCGGTCATGAATTCTACATAGGGAACAGCCAGACAATCTCTCCAATGAACGCAGACTCGCTCAAGGAAGAAAGATCGTACAGGCTCAAACATGGCATTCTCAGCGTTCTCTGACTCAAATCCCGAGTGGATGATCGAGTTTAGAACGCCAAGATCAGCCATTTCTTTCGCCCCATACCGGACCGCTACACGAACCAGGCCCTGACTCTGATTCTCAGAAAGGTATTCATTTTCCGCTTCCAATAGTTCAACCGCCTGGATAACCAAAGGCATGGAGATTTCTTCCGATCTTCTTCCGGAATTCCCGTATGTTCTGGATACAGAAATATAGTTTTTCAAAAATCCCAGTAACCGGATATTATCCTGGATCTTATTCTGAACCTCTTCATCCGGATAAGGTATGATCACTAACGATACATATGAATCCTGCACATCTGAAAACGCAAATCTGTCTGCAAGGCCGTCAGATCGGATCGTCCCCGTCATAACAGCATTGTAGGCATATCCTGATGCATTCCACTGCGTGGGTATGAGATCACATTCCGGCAGATCAGTCTGAAAAGGCGTGTTGCTGCTTCCCCGCCCTGTTCCATACAGAACCGAAATCTTATCCTCTTCCTTCACGAGAACAAACGCAGCACTGGAACCCGTTCCTGTTACAGAACGGATCCAGCTTCTCATCGCTCTTTGAAGAGATCGTTCAAATTGATCCGGATCCTTGCTTTTGCGGTATCCGCCAAACCTGATCCACTTATCGATCAGCGGAACATAGGCTTCACTGTTGATGCGCATATCGGAGGCACAGTCCGTATCCAGATAGGTACCTTTGCTTCTCAGAAGCACCAGATCCGCAATTCGATTCGCTTTTTCGTAATTCTGATTGATCATGATGATTTACCTCCTGAAAAACCGCCCGAAAATAAGCCAGAACAAAAACAGCAGGATCAGGAGTGGAAGAAGAGCGTAAAGAATTGACATGGCAAGTCTCACCAGCACCCCTGAAGTAATGACCCAGTAAGCTGCCACAACCAGTAAAATGATCATGGCTGCAAAAAAGAACGTTCCCATCCTTGCCGTGCCGGCCGAGATCTGCGAACCGGCGTCGACATAATTACCGGTCGTCAAGTTGTAGATAGACTTAACAATGTTACATCCTCTACGGTCCCGGGCTTGGATAATGACTTCGTCACCGATCTGAAGGGTTCCGATATAATTCCCAAAGAGACGGAAATCTTTCACCTCGGTTGAATATCCATCCGTGATGTTCTCTACCCGGATCGCATATTCAATCGTCTGGTGGGCAAATTGATAAGGTTCTCCGTCAAACAAGGAATTAAACATCTTATGTCCCCTGCTGTTAAATACTTCGTGATGCTCTACTTCAACGATCCGTCCATGACATTCCATGTCTCTTCCCCTCCGGCAAATAAAAGGAACCACTCGCGGATTTTGCCCGTAGTTTTGCATATACGCAGGTGAGGAAGTATAGGAAATGGAGTTCGTCAGCGCATGTATTTCTCCGGCATTTCCGTCCAGACGGTTATGGCATCGAGGGCAAAAAACAGTATTGTTTCCATAAAGAAATGTGGAATCGCAATACGGATTCATACACTTTTTCATAGTCTGTCCCTCCTTGCTTCAAAATCATCCGAATCGTTTACCGGTCGCGATATACTCCTGGATACTGTCTGCCCAAACAAATGAGATAGCCTGGATATCTTTTAAAGTAGCGACCGGTCTGTCCCAGCAGATATAGGGTCTTCCCTGATCGTAAAGCCTATGGGTTATTGCTCCGCTGCCGCTTCTTCCCCGAAGGTCAGGCATTTCCAGGATATATGCTCTCCACCCGTCCTGAACTCTGCAGTAATTGAAACAATACACATTATCCTGAACTATCCCGGACGTTTGCGCGTAATAGTACATCGGTCCTGTCTGTTGTGTTCCAAACGTATCGATCCGGTTCTTCACCACTTTTATTACACCGGTCAGAAAGATACCGATCGCGATACAAAGGATCCAGTTATTCATACCCGTTCCTCCTACTCTTGCCAGATCACCCGAAGGTCGTTCCTGTTGCGATATATTCCTGTATACTATCGGCCCAGACACGCGCTACAGACTGCATATCTTTCAGTGCATAAATAGGAGAATCCCAACAGACATACGGTGCATTTCTTTCATCGTACAATCTATGGGTAACGGCCCCGGATTGATCTCTGCGTCCGAAACTTGGGGTTTTGAGAATATACGCTCTCCAGGAACCATTCACTTTCTTGAAATTGAAGCGGTACTCATTCTCTCTCTGATTTCCTCCGTTCGCGAAGTAGATCATCTCCCCTGTTTCCGTAATATCCGCAGGACGATTGGGTGTGACCTGTGCTCTTACCGGAGGCGGATTCCCGCCGTTTTCAACATTATTCGGCGCTCTGGGAGGCACATTACGCGAACTGCGATTCGAGGCAGCCGGAGTTCTTTCATATGTTTGCCTATAATTCGCTGTATGTTCCACTTCGTTGAAAATCTCCTCGGCTGATCGTCTCGATTCAGCTCTTCCTGATGCTCCGGCCTGTCTGGAATTGTTCCCGTTATCCTTGCGCGAATACAGGAAAAGAACTATACCGGCTACTGCAAGTGCTAATGCTACCCAACCTTCCATTTTTATACCCTCCTGCTCAATAGAGCTGATTCAGACTTTTCAGAAATGATTTCAGATCATTGAAATCCAGAAATCTCAGCGTTCCACGAGAAAGCCATTCCGTAAACAATCTTGGTACATTGGATCCGGAACAGGTTATTCCTCTGTCAATAAACAGCGCATACGTATCCTGTTCCTTCTCAAACCCGATCCGGCCATATTGGATGCTACAGCAATTCGGGAGCACACAATTGTTAAATACATGACAAAGGTGATCTTCAAGCTGCCGTTCCAACATCTCATACTGTTCATCTGTTCCAAATACAAATTCTCTCATAGCTGTTTACTCCTTTTTTTATCCTTCTACCTGAGTTATAGTCCGAGGCTGCTTCTCAGATGGGAGGGGGGGTGGAGAAGAATCGTTCTCCACCCGGAATGGATCACTCATCCAAGAGTTTTACTAGTGGTTCTGTCCTATCGCCATTTCCCTGATTCACTCTTTCCATTACCTGGAGTGCAGAATCCAGTTTGCCAAATCGGATCTTTCTTGTATCAGTAAGTGCCCATCTCACCTTCAATTCAGTAAGATCACCCTTTCCTGCGCAGAGAAGACATGGCTCCGAGCCTGATTTCGGGCCGTCCGGAACCTGCGGGATCCACAGCGTCTCATCGAAGAAGGTAAACGCGGAAGCTCCGGCCAGTACACTGTCAAATAAGCCTATGCCCAGTTTGGAATCCTTCAGATAAGGATTCAGACGGATTTCAATAAAGTTTCTATCCTTGACATCGTCCAGCATTTTGCTAAGCGGGCTGACCGGATCCTCTCTGTACATCAGAAGCATAAGTGCTACATATCCTTTTGTGGCATTCATGCGTTCTGTAGCAAAGATCGGGCAGGAAGAGGAATCGACATCATTCCGGTAACCATTCTCATACTTTTCAAAACGGTTTCGCAGAAGGCAGCGCGGACAGCTCTCCGTGACACCGGGATAAACAAAGATGATCTCCGCTGCCGCTCCCGACTCATACATCATGGCAGCCATATATGGCATTCCATACTTCAAAGCCAGGAAAGAGCTTCTCTTTTGCGCTTCGAAATTATCGGTACATCCGAGGATGAGATAGTCTTTCGGAGCCTTATTGGGGAAGATATCCAGGAATTCTTTGAACTCGTCATCACTCATTTCCTGGTCCAGGAAACGATCTACGCAAACTACATTGGCTTCCGGATTGATATCCAAAATACGCTCCCGGATCACATCCACTTTCTTTCTACCCATCTCGCTGATAAATACACCCTGGGTAGCAACATTGGTTGGGCTGACAATGTCTTTATCCATGAGGATAAAGTTCCGGAATCCGCATCTGGCCATATTCTCCAGAAAGCTTCTGGCTCCGCCTGTACCTATGCAGACAAGCACTTTATCAAGAACATGATGCGGATAGAGCGACTCGACCTTCTTAAAATACTCTCTGGCCGGAGCAGAAGATCCGGATGCAAAAGCATTTGCTGTGGTCTGCTGCGAAACGACCGTCAGGACATTCCGGCGGTTCCAGATCGGAGTTGTCTTCTTTTCCGGAACAGTGTCAATTCCATCACGATAGGCGCGAAGTTCTGCCACCGGATATACATCCTGCCATTTCCGGAATTCCGGATACTCATATCCTTTTTCGGTAGCCTTAACGACGCTCTCAAGATCAACTACCAGATCGTTACCGTTTCTTCTGACAACATAGAAGTACATCGTGTAATGTCCTGTTTTTTCCGGTTGGAAAATCGGCAGGTAGAAGTAATCGATCCCGAAGAAATCCAGGTGGATCAGAACAGTTGAAATATCGTGGTAAGAAGGATGTACCGCGCCCCTCGGGTGCGAATGGAATATGCCGTTAGTAACATATCCCTTGGCATCCCACTCACGATAAACCTTGGACATCGCCTCCACGTTATAATAGAACGTGCCGGGAGTATTTTTCGACTGGATATCGAAGCAGCAACGGTCGATCAGCTTCGGATCCTTCATGGAAGCAAGCATACCACCGGTCTCTGCCGGGAATTTTCCGACATGCTTCCGGAAATCATCCAGGACCTCTTTCGAGAACCGGATCTTCTCACCTGGTGCAGAAAGTTCCTTGTCTGTTACTCCTTCCTGCACGCTCCTCTCTTCATCCTTCTCGATCGGATTCAGTTGACAGAAGAGAATACAGAAAAGGATGATGCTAGCAACAATAGTAAAAATGAAAGATACGATAAAAAATGTTGTCATGTTTTTTCTCCTCACACAGTTTTCAAATCAATGTTTTCAATTGTTCCGGACAATTCAACCCGTTTGTTCTTTATATCCGCTATACTTTCCTGCTTGAGCAAGAGCTTACCGACTGAGTTCATGACCAGAGCCCGTATGCCTCTTGCGCCGTATTTTGTTTCGTGGCGGAGGAAATCGAGCATAAGCCGCTCATCCACTCTGGCCAGTTTCAAATCGAAACTATCCAGTTCTTCCCTTATAAACTTGATTATTACGTCAGTCCTGGCACTCTCATCGAGGGGGGAGAATACCAGAAAGTTCCCTATTTTTCCGCTGATTTCAGGCCGTCCGCAATGCTTGGTGAATGCATTTCGGCACATTTCAGCCCGTTCAAACTCTGAAAGATTCTGATACACGTCCATATTGATCGGGATGTTGGATGTAAACATCACAATACACTGATTCAAGTCGATATTTCCTGAATTATCAGCCATGCCAAGATAACCTGTGTCCATCGCTTCCATCAGTCCGACCAGTATTTGCGGATCCGCTTTTTCGATTTCGTTGATAACGATCACATGTTTGGGGTTCTTTCGAACAGGCTCCAGGATCGTATCCTGTCCATGACCGATATATCCCGGAGGCGCGCCGAAGAAGCGATGAACTGTATGTTCGCCAATAAACTCGCTACCGGCAATTTCGATAAACCCGTATTGTGTCCCGTAAACGTCTGTCATCGCCTCAGCAAGTGATCGGGCGGTTTCAGATTTACCGGTGGCCGTAGGTCCGACCAGCGCCACAGGAAGGATCCTATGAGTCTTATGCTGATTATTGATCACGATCAGTCTGCATAATTCATCAATTACCGTATCCTGACCATAGACTTTGTTCTTCAGTTTTGCAGCCAGTTCCTCCGGCCGTACATTTCTAAGTTTCATGTTGTCAGAAATGAGTTCCTGAAGTTTTGTCTTATCAATAACTTTATCTTCCGGCTCTGATTCACTTGTAACGGAATCCTCCGTCCTTCCATCTTCCTCATTATCAAAGAGGTATTGAAAGGAGTGAAAGAAAGCCTCTATATCGTCCATGCTTACAAATCGCATCACACCCTGTTGCAGGAAGCATCTAAGATCCTCATTGTCAGAGACAGTCTCAATACCCGGATCAATAAAAACCTCATAGATACCATCTGTTTTCTTGAATCTTATGCCAGCAAAAGCTTTCGAGCAGCAGGAAGGAAGTTCCTGATCCTGGAATGCATACTCCTGACTGTAATCTGAAGGGATCTGCTGGTCTAAAATCTGAAAATCTTCTGTTTTTCCGAATACGAATTGTTTCATGGCGTTTCTCCTATTGTGTCAATTCTCTTGCTACAGACATCTTTTTGAATTTAGGGAGAAAGAAGAGGGGGTGGTACAAGGAGGTCACAGTATTTCCCTCTTCTTTCTTTCCCTTTAGGAATGGATATTGATCGTATTAAAGGGGAGGTAGTTAGAAGTACAATATCCTTTGGTCTTTATGTTCTCTGGTGGGAGAATAGTGGTGCTTTATGCACCACTATGGAAGCCACCGCCCGGGAGAGTAGTCTGCTGGGCTCCGCCGTGGAAGCCGCCACCCGGAAGGGTGGTCTGCTGCGCTCCGCCGTGGAAGCCGCCACCCGGAAGGGTGGTCTGCTGCGCTCCGCCGTGGAAGCCGCCGCCCGGAAGGGTGGTCTGCTGGGCTCCGCCGTGGAAGCCACCGCCCGGGAGGGTGGTCTGCTGCGCTCCGCCGTGGAAGCCGCCGCCCGGGAGCGTGGTCTGCTGCGCTCCGCCAGCATATTTAGTTGTGTGAATAGTTGCATTGTTGATGTTGTTATAATTTGTCTTTTTCATGGTGTTTAGTCTCCTGAATGCTCTTTTTGTTACGGTAAAACTGTTCTTCTCGTTGGCGGAGCCCCGATCATATTATTACTGCAAGCCGTGATCGGTCGCTGTTGGCGACCTCTACGCCCCGCCAACTGGGCTCGTTTTTATCTGTTCTGTTTTGATCTTTCGATCTTACATACTCGTTATTCTTTACCCGAGTCCTCACCTGGGGAGGGGGGAGATGATTTCTTTTCTCATCATCTTCTATACCCGTTATTCGACACCCAGGTCCTCGCCTAGGGAGGGGGAGAGGAAGATCTCGTTCTCAACATCTTCTATACCCGTTATTCTTTATCCGAGTTCCCGCCTGGGGAGGGGGGAGGGAGATAACTCATTGAGTCGCCTTTTCCCCAGAGCATCACTCCTTCTTCTTCCCTGAGAGAGTATTTCCGGGGATCTCATCACGATACACGAGGAGTTCCTCCTTGATCTGTCGGGTGAATCTCCTTACGACAGATTTATAATTCGGACATATCTTCTTAAGGATCTCTGCCTCCTCTTCTTGGGAAGCGTTATCGAATTCTTCCAGTTGCTCCGTCGTAGCGACTTTGGATATCGCATTTCCGATTCGTGTTTCCAGTACACCCTGAACGATTCTGGAAAACTCGATTGTCTCCTCCTCGTTCTCAAACGCGATACCCAGTTTTTCTAATACCTCGCGGTTAACTTTGAACGGTTCCATAGTTGGCCTCCTAAGATCAGCTCACTTTGCCCTGCTTCTGATATTTTTCTTCCCACTTTTTAAGCCATTCCGGCTTATACTCATCGGTGTTCTCCACTTTTTTCTCCTCGTTAAGCAGATCCAGGATCTGCTCGGGAGTAAGTGCTGCCAGCCCACGATATGGCTCAACGAGTGTCTCGATGCTCTTGGCTTCGATTTTTGCTGCGATTCTATCGCCGTTTTTCTCCCGCTTGGGTCGTATCGTCTCCAGCGTAAATGGCGCTGTCTGGCGGCCATCCACACTCAGAGTCGTGACTGCATTGAAAGCATCCAGACGTGTAAGTGATGCCCGCATCGCAGGATCATCGAAGCGTGTAGTTGCATCGTAAGCATCCTTGGCAGAGAGCCGGAATGCGCTGAAATTGGCCGAATTCGCTTCGAGTGCATCCCGGATCTCTCTGGAAAGCTGTCCGGTGTGCTGGTGACAAAGGATCATCGAGATCCCGAATTTTCTCGATTCTGCAAGCATCTTCGGAACCGGGTTGGTCTGGAACAAAGATGCTTCATCCACGACCACCAGATGAGTCCGGTCTCTTTCCTTTCTGGTTAAAACCGCATTCCAGAGTTTCATCAGGACCAGTGTTCCGACGATTCTGGCCGCATGCGTTCCGATCGTGGGCGAAGCCAGATCGATAAGAGTGACCTTATCACTGTCGATCGTATGGATAAAATCCAGTGCATTGGCACCGGCTCCCAAGGTCTTTCTGAGCTGCTCTACCGAAGTTAATCTCTGGAACTTACAGAGATACCAATTCAGTATGTTTTGGAAATCCGCACTTCTATCCAGTCCGTATTCCTGCTTGATCGTTTCCACCAGAAGCGGATACTTGTGAATGATCTTTTTGCTGAGTTTCAGCATGTTGTTCTGGCTCTGCGAGATGACTGTAATACTCTCCAGAGAAGCCCGGTTCCCGAGGAAAGCGATGGAGGCCTTGGCAAAAGTACTCAGCCATCTTTCGTATCTGGGTCCTACGAAGTCCTGTCCCGGCGGGTTGAAGATATCTCCGAACAGTTCACAGAGATCACTGATGTTACGTTCTTCTTTCTCCGGATCATCACTGTCCCAGATATTGAGAGGAACCGGGTTGTCCGCATCCCCGATCCGTACTACACGGACACGATCCGCATACTTCTCGGGAAGGGAATGAAGAACAACATCGATGGTATTACCGTGGGGATCGAAAAAAGTCAGGCCATAGCCCTGTTCGATCGCACTCAGTATAGTTGTAGCCAGAAGCGTGGATTTACCTGTTCCGGTCTGACCCACGATCTGGTAGTGACGCCGAAGATCCAGATCTCCGATGGAGATCTTCCTCATGATTCCGGAAGTATCTTCGGCCTTGCCGATCACAACAGCCTTCTTTTGCTTAGTGCCGGAATGACTGGCAGGGATCTTCTTCATGGCTTCTTCGCAGATCTGTATCCCGACGATCGGCTCCTGGAGTTCCGGCTCCAGCATAAGTATTCTGGCTGCAAGATCCGGAAGACAAACTGCACCATTGGCAGGATCATCCCAGACCTTGGCCACTGCCTTGTCAGTTAGTTTTCCGATATATCTGATTTTCATGCCCCGGATCGCATCTTTAAGGACTGCTTTCAGACGAAGAGACGGAGCGGATGGCATCCTAACCAGCACACGGATCTTGACCGGGCTTCCGATGTATTCTGTCGCATCGATATTATGGATATCGTACGTGCGGAGCGTTCTCTTTCTACAGTCCGCCTGCTCCTGCTCACCTGCCGGAGCGACGACTACACGCATAGCGGCTCCGGCAATACGGAACACTCGGAACAGTTCGGCGAACTGGGAAGAATAATGCGCCGGCCACATCGTCTCCTCATTCTCTTTTGGAGGATCACCGGCAGCAAACCCGATAGTGGAGCCACCGCCTTGGCATTCGGCCACAGGAAGATAAAACTCATAGAGCTCTTTGAGTGCTGGGTCGATCTCACTGCTCAGCTTGCACTTTTCAAGTTTTCCGGTCTTCTCGGCGATCCATTCCAGATCATCCGGGCTGACGCCCCCTGTTCCAAACAAAGATATGGTAGACAGCCCCTTCACCGGCATGATCATCTGCCAGCCTATATACTCTCCTTCAGAGAGTACGGAAGCACATTTCACTATTCTGGAAGACATGCGTTCAGAAAGAAGCTTCTTCTCAGGGACTTTGAAGAGTTTATCCATCTTGATTGCAACTTCGGTTCTACAGGGAAAATTGTTGTTCATAAGGCACCTCACAGAACTACTGATGAATCCCGAATATGTTTATCTACTAAACGTTATTACCGAACGCATCACCGCGCACCGGGAGGGGGGAGAACGCAAAGTGGCAAGAACCTCCATACAGGAGATTGTGTGAGGCCCCGGTTTCGCAATCCGGGGGAGTCTTATTGATACAAAAAAGAAATGGTGGCAAAATAATAATATGCTATTACTATTTGTGAAAGAGAGAAGCTAATAAGAGGTACTATTAAGTTAGGTAATAATATAGGAGGGGCAAACATGGAACACAAACGTATCTTATATTTCAACTCTATTCAGCAGTCACAGGATTTTGAAATCTGTGAATTTGAAGGCCATATTGAGATCAGTGCTTACCTTTCTCCTGAAATCGTTCAAGTAGATATTCCGGCAAATTACCATGGAAAACCCGTTACATCTATCGGAAATAGTTGTTTCTTCGGCAAATCCGAACTCAAATCTGTTAATATTCCGGATACCATTACCTCGATCGGCGCTCAGGCTTTCGCACTTTGCAAAGGCCTGACAGAGGTCACTTTACCAGACTCCATAACAGAGATCGGGCATCACGCTTTTCGTGACTGTCGAGGTATAAAAAAGGTAACCCTGCCGAAGAACCTTAAACGTATTTCACAAGGTTTGTTTTCTTTCTGCAACCTATACGATGCTGAGATCATCCTTCCGGAAGGATTAGAGACAATCGATAATGGTGCTTTCTGGAGCGCCGGTGAATTCGAACTTAAAATTCCTGACAGCGTCAAAACAATCGGCAAAGGTGCTTTCTATTTTGGTCCTAAGCCAATCACAACACTTCCACTCGACGAAAACTGGTTCACTGCTGAATAATAATCGTTAGGCTCATCAAGCCGCGCTTGACTCACCATCATAGTGTTCCTTCAGGAAGTCTATTGCTTCTTGATTGTTCTTGTCTACTGCTTTCTGCAGCCATTCTTTTGCAGTCGCCTTGTCTTCTTTCTCCATACCGAGACCATAATAGTACATATACCCTAGCTTATACCAGGCTTTGGGTTCATCGTATTTTGCAGCTCTCTCGAAGAATTTCAGTGCCTCTGCCTCATTCTTTTCAACTCCGTAGCCGCCATATAGGTATATCAATCCCGAATAATACTCAGCATCGGAAGTATAATAATTCTCCTTCTCCAAAAGAAGTTTGTACCAACTAAGAGCTTCAGCAAAGTTCTTCTCAACACAATTTCCGTTCAAATACAGATTACCTAAACCATATGCTCCATAATCATCACCAGCTTCAACAGCTGCTTTGTAATACATTATCGCCTTTTGTCCATCAGCCTCAACATCATATCCATTTGCATAGAAATAACCTAAATACCTAGCTGCTTCCGTCTTTCCATTATCATAAGCCATCTTAAACCATATACGTGACATATAGTAATCGTGTTTATCATACTCATCCTTATAATACAGATGACCCAGTTCCAATTGAGCGTCACCGCTTCCTCGTTCTGAAGCATATTTTAAATAGTATCTCGCATCATACTGATTGTTTTCATTCGATTTTAGGGCTAACTTACCTAATCTGTATGCCCCGCTAACACTTCCTTGATCTGCAGCGCGCTTATATCTTTCCATAGCAGTGTCGAGATTCTTCTCAATCTTGGCAGATTCATCCCCATTCTCATACATCATTCCAAGGTAATATTCTGCTCTTGCTGAACCATCAATAGTCGCTACTGCCTCGGTGAATAATTCTTTCGCCTTTTCTTTATCGACAGCTCCATTCATCCCGTCATAATAATATGTACCAACAAAACTCTTCGCTATATGGTCACCTTTTTCAGCGCTTGCTTCAAAATAAGTGAATGCTTTTCTCGTATCTTTATCAATTTCACTTCCATACAGGTATTTCATTCCTAGTATTCGCAGAGCACGTGCATCTCCCTTTTGAGCAAATTCTTCGATTTCCTCTATAGGTGTTGCATCAATTTGAACGAGAGAAACTTCACATTGGTTGTATTCATTATTCCCTATAGCAAATACAGAACCATTTGTGCCAGCCGCTATAGTAAAATCACGTCCCGCATCAATGTCACATATATCTTTCCAAGTGCTGGTTTCACGCTGTCCGGCCTCTTGTGTTCCACAACTGCAAAGAGTTCCATCTTTTTTCAACCCGATCGTAAAGTGATCGCCTGCTGCTATATCAATAACATCCTTCCAACTACTGACATTGTATTCTCCCATAGTCCCATTTTTAGCACCAAAAGAACCGACTGTTCCGTCATCATATAACCAAACACAATGATTGGCTCCACAAGCGATTTCGACTATTGTCTTGGAATGATCCACTTCCATCGGTTGCGTTTTTTTGTTTTTATAATTCAGGGTAAGATTACCCTGTTTATCTAAAAGTAGAATATTGTCAGATAATCCCCCGTCGATTTTTGATACCTCAATGCCTTTGGTTAGAACTTTGTAAGCATTCGAATCGGTTGTCGACAGTATGTTCCCATCTTTTGTTATGGCAAAGATATCATCTTTAGTTAAAGTAACATCAACAATATCTTTCCATTCCTGACACTTCTTTGTTTCCGAATTCAAAGTCGAAACAAGTTTTCCATCCGAAGTGATTCCTACAATTCGCGAACCCTTCGCTGCAATTTTGTCAATATCCCGCCATTCCTTATACACGTCCTGCAATAAACTGGTATCACCTGTTACCACTACCCTCTTCTTTGAAGTTAAGAATGCAGAAAACTTCTCACCAGCTGCTACTTGAATAATCCTCCCTGATTCAAGAGTTTTCGGCTTTTTCATGCATGATTTGATATATAATCCGAAAAATACCATTGCAGCCAATAGAAGAACCATCGAAGAAATGAATAACAATCTCTTTTTTCCGGTGTTTGCTGACTTCTTGACGCTACTTTTCTTCTGATGAGTATATTTCCGGTAATCAAATATGTCATTGTAGTCTTTCTTACATTCCCTAAATGGCTTATTTTTTTTCAATTCCTCAAGTAGAGCAGCATTATTCGTGTACCAAACAGCTTGATACTGGGACAGCTTACCACGTAACCATCCTAATTCCTCTTCGGCCAATATTGAATCAATGTTTTCTAAATATACAAAGAATATCGGTATCTTCCGTGCAGCAGCAATAGCACATTCTTCTGCACAATGTGGACTTTGTGCAGATTTTTTTGAAATAAAAAACAAAAAATACGAGGCATGTTCTGCCCTGTTGATTATATAGTTTTCCCACTTTGTACCTCCGGGAATACTGTCTCCTTGCTGATCGTACCAATAACGATACTCATTAAGTGTTTTCAAAAACTTCTCGACAAGTCTTGCGTCCTTGCGCGAATAACTGACAAAAACATATGGCTTATCTCCCATATACACTTCTGTGCCAGTCATATTAATACCCTCCAACTAATAGTTCTTCATGTTTCACAGTTAAAACAGAAGATTAAACTGATAATTCACATTTTTCAATTTCTTGTTGTTACTCAAATCAAGTTCCCGAAGCTTATTACAAGAACAGTTCAAATCCGTAAGCTCGATATTCTCTCGCAAGTTTAATTTCTCTAATCGATTTCCTTCACAAAACAAAAAAGTCAAATCCTTATTTTTGCTAAAATCCAATTGTATCAATTGATTGAATCGGCAATCAATTCCCAGTATCTTTGAATTTTTACTCACATTAAGTGTTATGAGTTTGTTCTTCCAACAAAAAAGCTTTTTCATCTCTTGGTTCTTGCTTACATCTAGTTGCAGTATTTGATTACAACCACAATCTAGAATATTTAAGCTTTCATTATGTGTTACGTCCAATTCAGAAAGCTGATTATGGGAACAAACTAAGATAGCAAGTCTTGCATTCTCGCTCACATCAATACTCTTGAGTTTATTCACGGAACAATTCAATTTTACTAACTCTTTGTTTTTGCTTACATCAAGCCTTGTTAATTGATTATTCTGGCATTCTATCTCAACCACTCTTTTGTTTATGCTTATATCAAGAGCCTCAAGTTTGTTATCCCAACAATATAGTTTTTCCAGATTTTCGTTTCTGCTTACATCAAGTTCAATTAATTGATTCCTTGGGCAGTCTAAATAAACAAGCTTTGTATTCTGACTCAGATCAAGTGACTCTAGCCTATTTTCGCCACAACGCAAGGTTCCCAATTCCGGATTATTTGCGACATCAATTGTAACTAGTGAACTTTTTTCGCAATATAGTTCTTTCAATTTATGATTCTCACATACATTAAGTTGCGCTAGAGAATTTGAACCACAACTCAGAAACGTTAATTCGGCATTATTGCACACATCTAATTCTGACAATTGGTTTTCTGACACCCATAGTTTACTCAGTTTTTTATTTTTCTTCACTTCAAGTTCATGCAAACAGTTATTACAACAAATAAGAGAAACAAGATCTCGATTCTTGCTTACATCCAATTCTGACAATTGATTAATGGCACAATTTAAATCGATCAACTTTGTATTCCGGCTTATATCAAGCATCTTGAGTTGATTCTCACAACAATACAGTTTCTCCAATTCTTTGTTTTGGCTTACTTCCAGGCACGTTAATTGATTTTTGGGGCATTCTAAATCAACCAGTTTTGTGTTCTTACTCACATCAAGAGTTTCAAGTTTATTCTCCCAACAATACAGTTTTTTCAGTTCTTTGTTTTGACTTACATCTAGTTTTGTTAATTGATTACCCTGGCATTGTATCTCAACCAATTTTTTGTTGAAACGTACATTAAGGATTTTGAGTTTGTTCTCCCAACAATATAGTCCTTCCAGATTTTCGTTTCTATTTACATCAAGCTGTGATATTTGATTTCCACCACAACCAAGAATAGTTAACTCTTTATTATGTGTTACGTCTAATTCAGAAATCAGATTTTGAGAACATGTTAACTTTGTAAGTTTAGTATTAGTGCTAACCTGTAGTTGTTTCAATTGATTGTTATAGCAATTCAATTTCTCTAACTCTTTGTTTTTGCTTACATCAAGCCCTGTTAATTGATTATTCTGGCATTCTAGATCAATCAGTTTTGTATTCTTACTCACATCAAGAGCCTCGAGTTTATTCTCGTTACAATATAATATACTTAACAGTTTGTTTTTGCTTACATCAAGTCCTGTTAATTGATTACTCTGACATCCTAATTCAACCAGTTTTGTATTCTGGCTCACATCTAGGTTCTCTAGTTTGTTCTCCCTACAATAAAGCTTTTCCAACACTTTGTTCTTGCTTACATCAAGTCCTGTTAATTGATTACTCTGACATCCTAATTCAACCAGTTTTGTATTATTGCTTACATCAATATTTTCAAGCTTATTCCCCGAACAATCCAGTTTTTTCAACTCTTTGTTCTGGCTTACATCAAGCTCTTCTAATTGATTATTCTGGCATTTTAATTCAACCAGTTTTGTATTATTGATCACATCTAGAGTCTCGAGCTTATTCTCCCAACAATGTAGTTTTTCCAATTCCGGATTATTCGCAACATCAATTGTAGACAGCGGATTCCCATCACAATACAAGTATTTCAACTTAGGATTCTTACTTACGTCAAGACACGACAGATTATTCGAACCACAACTTAGAAGTTCCAAATCGGTATTATTGCTAACATCTAATAGAGTTAATTGATTCTCGAAACAACCAAGGCCCGTTAGATTTGTATTATTGCTAACATTTAAATGGGTTAACAGATTTTCACCACATTCAAGTCCAGTAAGTTCAACATTATTGCTCACATCCAATTCAGCAAGATGATTGTTTGCAACCCACAACTTTTCCATTTTAACATTTTTCTTGACATCAAGTTTGAACAAGCAATTACCTGAACAAACAAGACGAACAAGATCACGATTCTTGCTTAAAATCAATTCTGACAATTGATTAGTAGAACAATTTATATCTACCATTTTTGTGTTCCAACTTATATCTAGAGTCTCGAGTTTATTCTCGCAACAATACAGTGTCTCTAGATCTTTGTTTTGGCTTACATCAAGTTTTGTTAATTGATTTCTTGGACATTCTAAATCTACTAGTTTTGCATTCCTGCTCACATCAAGAATTCTGAGCGAATTCTCCCAGCAATACAGTTTTTCCAATTCTTTGTTTTGGCTTACATCCAGACACGTTAATTGATTTTTGGGGCATTCTAAATCAACCAGTTTTGTATTCTTACTCACATCAAGATTTCTAAGCTTATTCTCCCCGCAATACAGTTTTTTCAGCTCTTTGTTTTGACTTACATCTAGTTTTGTTAATTTATTACCCTGGCATTGTATCTCAACCAGTTTTTTGTTGAATCGTACATTAAGAATTTTGATTTTGTTCTCCCAACAATATAGTCCTTCCAGATTTTCGTTTCTATTTACATCAAGCTGTGCTATTTGATTCCCCCCGCAACTCAGCATAGTTAAGTCTTCATTTTGTGTTACATCCACTTCAGAAAGCTGATTCCGTGCACATACTAAGATAGTAAGTTTTGCATTATTCCTAACATCTAGCCGTTTCAATTGATTGTTATAGCAATTCAAATCAACAAGCTTCGTATTCATACTCACATCAAGGCTTTCGAGCTTATTCTCCCAACAGCAGAGTTTTTCCAACTCTTTATTGTGGCTTACATCAAGTTCTGTCAATTGATTACTTGAGCACTCCAAATCAACTAGCTCTGTATTCCTACTTACATCAAGTTCAGTTAGTCCAAGTCCAGAACAATGTAATTTTTTAAGAGATGTTAGGAGTTCAATTCCTTTTAGAGATTGAATACCGGTTTCATCAAGACAAAGCTCAACTATTGACTCAATTTCAGATTTATTAAGTCGGTCATCGTTGTCAACATCGTATTTTCTGATTTCATCGCGAAAAACCGGATCCGGGAAGTTATCAGAATCGATGAGGATACATATTTCCTCATTCTCATTATTTTTTTCGTCCTTAATCGTACTAGAAACACTTAACAGATCTTCACTAACAATCTGTGAATTCTTGCAAATGTCAATTCCTTCGGCGCAAAGTATCTTGCTAAAAAAGTACTTCTTATCTTTGTACTTATACCTAAAGATAGCCTGTAATCTGCCATATTGCATACGCATTCCAGGAGTCAGATCAACTTTTTCCAAATGCACCAACAGGATAGCTTTTCTATTATCGAGAGCAAACTCGATTTCATTTATACAGTTAAAGGAATCACTATACTCATGTGACATAAGTGCAAGAAAACAACCACAATTCACAATATGAGATGCTATATTTTCAGTCCACTTACTGCCTGGAGTTATACCTTCATCGTACCATACCCTGAATCCGTTGGCCTGGAGCACAGAAATAATCTCCATAGCGTCGCTCTCGTTCATGTGCGAGTAGCTCAAGAACACATACGGTTCATTTCCTTCATACGGAATCAAAACATCTGCCAATTTGCCTGTCTCCCAACTATGAGCAGAATTCTTTAATGGAGAACTCCACCATATCAACATGTATACTAAACAATACTATTTTACCACACAAATCCCCTTCCACATCAATAGCAGCAAGAGAATCAACAAGCTGATTCACATACATCATACATTGAAAGAGCAGATGAGATAAGAACCAAAAAAACGCTCATCCTCGTTCATTGCTCGCGTGCAAACAGACCTTCCGACATTCTCTTCTTTACCGCTTCATCTATCTGATCCACGACATGTGAGAAATCCTTTTTAGTTGGTTTTTCCGGAACACGGTTTATCCGAGTCGCTCCCAGCATAAAAGCCAGTTTCTGTGGCAACTCGACATCCCCCACGACAATTGGCACGATCCATGCACCCTGTTCTCTGGCAAAAGAAACCTCTTTCTGCACATATTGTGATTCTAAACTTGCCTTTGTTATTACTATAATATGGAACCCATTTCGCGAGCACCGGGTTATCTTTGATTCGATAGATTCAGCAAAGCTTTCTCCTGGCTTGATAAAATTGTCATCATAAAACACCGAATAGTCCTTTTTAACAAATTCATCCACCAATGGCTGAATCAAAAGATGATCTTTATGAGAATACGAGATAAACACTTCCAGATCTTCGCTGATCTTTCTGACCTGATTCAGAATTGTGTCATTATCTGCCGTCATGTCAATTTTCCAGACCTTATCTTTTCCGGACTTCAAGATATAATCCTGCTCTTGCTTTACATATGGAGACTTTGCCGCATCTGGGCTCTCACAGAACACAAACCACTCTCTGGCATCGATCTCACGCTTGATCAGGGAATCCAGTTCACGTCTACCCTCCTCAGTCGCTGTCGAAAGGCACTTCAAGTGAAAAGCCAGCGGATTGTGCCCCAACCGTTCAAATTCATTTCGAACCATCCTGACTTTCTCTATGTCATGACTGGAATGGGAAAGAAATATCCAACAACCACCAAAAAGCATATGCGTTCCTCCAAAGAAATAAACTCCGCGATCACAGATTCTTCTCGATCGTCTCCCAGATGATCTTCGCAGCATATTTGCTCCCCGCCTCGGATGCATGTGCGCCATCATCCTCAAAAAGCTCTATCTCCGGCCTCGATTCCTTATACGTCCACCAGGTCTCTCCCACCGGTGCCAGGAGAGCATCGTTCTCCGCCGCCACCTCGCGATGGACCTGATTCATATACTCCTGCGCCGCCTCATCATCCTTGCGCGCCCACGTCCCGTAGATCACGAGCTTACTGCCCGCTTTCTCCGCCCACGAAGCAATCGTCTTCACAGCCTCACGAAACTCCTCAATATGGTCAAAAGGATGCGCATGCTCCTGAAGCACAACATAATCATACCCACCGAAAAGCACATTGAACCGCGTCTGGTGTTCTTTCACATGCATCGCCAGATACCAGCCCCCATGCGCCAGCATCGTCACATCACACGAAAACCCACTCTCCCCCGCCAAGGCCTTCACCAAAGCAGGCAGATCATGCATATAAGTATGACTGTTGCCTATGAATAAAATACGTACGTGTTTATTCGATGTCATGTTAGGCTCTCCTTAGTTGCTGTTATATAATAACTTAGTTTTCAAAAGCATTATCTCTAACAGGGTTCCGGTTTATCCGAAGATGAAGTATCATGGATTTTACTTTGCAAAGACTTCTTTATCAACCTCGTTTCATTCATATCCGTGCCAACCATATTGGCCCCTTCAAAATGAGTATCTTTAGAAATCACTGCGTCCTTAAGATTAGCATTTTTCAATTTGGACATCGTCAGTTTCGCATCTATCAAATTAGCACTTCTTAAATCTGAACTCTCCAAATTCGAGCCAACTAATATTGCGTTCTCCAAAATTGCACCTTTCAAATTTGTGCCTCTCAAATCCGCGCCATTCAAATCTGCACCGATTAAGCAAGCGCCCTCCAATACTGCGTCTTTCAATGTCGCACCCTTCAAATTTGCGCCACTCAAATCCGCGCCATTTAAGCAGGCATCCCGCAAATCTGCATCTATCAAATTCGTTTTTCTGAGTTTTGCTTTTTTCATATCAGCCATTGCAAGAACAGCACCATCCAAATCGGCCTCATCCAGAACTGTATCTTTTAGATTCGCATATTTCAAGACTGAATCTACAAGATTCGCACCTATCAAATTTGCACTCGTCATATCAGCTTGCTCTAACATAGCATTCTCCAAACATGCCTCTGTCAGATTTGCATGAGCTAAAAAAGCCCCGAACATGTTAGCTGTATCTAAATTAGCATTTCTCAAATCTGCATTTTCTAAATGTGCCCAGCGGAAATCAGCATTTACCAATTCTTGTTTCTGTAAATTCCAGCCTTTCATATTTACCGGACAGGTTGAAGCTCCTAGACCAATCCATTCTACAGAATCACCATCAACATTTTGAAAACCGTGTTCTGTCATAAACCACGTGAAATTATGAAATGCACAATTGAGTTGACTAAATCCCAACGAAATAGGCGCTTTATGCCGAGAATTGTAAAAATACTCCTGTATAGGAGAATGCAATATCAGATCGCTATCAAATTCAGATTTGATAGCGCACAAAAATGCATCTTCTAAAGCTGGATAATTCAATCCATGAGAATCAGTATTTTTGTTGAACAAAAAAGATGATTTTGTCATTTCTGAAAGATATGCAGAAATGTCTGCTGTTATCGGATGATAGCGAAATGCCTCGATGACATTCTTAACTACTTCCTCCGAAGCCTCACTTGGAGTTTTTTCTTCAAAATAGGAATCGTCAAAGAATGAAAAGTAATCCTCATAGATTTTCACAGCTGCAAAATACTCATACACTGTTTTATGAACAAAAGTAATTCCCTTGTCCCCACTACTCTTTGCAAACGAGAATACTGAGAGGAATTCAGGAGGATAAATATCTTTGGGATTGATTGTGTATTGTTTCTTTTCCCTGAGAATGTCTACAGTCCGTTTTTTAGCATTTTGCATCCCAATAAATTTTTTATCATCCTTTGCATATACGTCCGTTAGATCAAGAGTATCAAGAAGAAACATTTGAAAAGCCAATTCCTTGGCAAATTGCCAATAAACATCCTGACGTTGTTCGTCAGTCAAGCAAACAAATGCGTCCGTACCTTTAAGAGCGCTATGCTCCCGCTGAAGTATTGTCCGAAACGCGAGATCATATATCTGACAGACAGTTATATTCTTTTTCAAGTCTACCAAACTATTACAACACAGATACAAAATGAATGGAACACAAAGGATCTCGTACCGCTTGTCTTCGGGATCATTTTGGGGCAAAGAAGTATACTGTTGTGGAAATTGTAAGCACCATTCCTCAAAATCTCCACCCTTCGTTTTGTATTTTCCACACCAGTTATCAACTTGATCGGATGTCCAACACAAAGTATACTGCTTTATTCCTTTTTGGTTTTTATCGATTTCATAGTATCCTTTACGCGATGTAACTAATACATGCATATCCAAAGTTGCACATACCTTACATAGTTTCTTTATAAATTCAGCAGCTTTTCTTTTTGTAAAATCAGGAATAAGAACTATTAGTTCATCAAATCCATCCAAAATGAGTAATCGATCTGGTTGTTTATTCAGAAATTCTATTGAAAAAAGATCTCTAAGAACATTATTGATATGATAGTCATCTTTTAATGCTTCAAATACTTCAGTATGATTTCGAAGTGCAACTGCCTGAACTGATGCTTTTGAGGGATCATCAGTACAATTCTCACTAATGCACGCCTGATCAATCAATCTTGCAACCAAACTTGATTTTCCTATACCTGCATCTCCATACAACAGCATACAGTGATTCGAACTATTCCGCCATTTAGTTATACTGCTCTCGGCCAATTCTTTATTTTCTTGAATCATCGGATCAACATAGAGTTTCTCGAGGGTAAAATCTGGATTGTCCTCGTCCAAAAATAATGGTTTTCTATACATCTCGAGAAATGCGGCATTATCAGAATGAAATCTGTACTTATCATCTGATTCACTTTTGTCATTAAGAAAAACATTCATGGTTCCAATTTGAATTTGTGTAGAACCAGCTCCCGCCTTTTGTGATTGCTTTTTATCGAACATTCTTGTCTTCTCCTACTTGGAACTGAATCGAATCATCTCCAGCCTTCTGAACTTGATTGATTGTTGTATCCTTATCAATATTCTTCGCTTTTTGGCTTAGAGAATCAGACAAATCTGCTATCTGTACTTGACGAGAATTATTCCCAGCAGTCTGCTTTTGTTTAGCCGATTTTCTAATACCTATTGCGTATCCAACAACACCAGAACCAATACTTAATACAATACCTATCGCAATCTGTATCAGTGCTGTTCCTAATCCTTCAAAAAAACTACCCCACATCTCATCACACCTCCAAAACAAAATTCCCTACTCGTCCATCCTCTTAAGACTAAGAATAGTATATCGCACATTTCATTCATCGTGCATACTATTCATCAAAGAAGGCAATCTATACAAAATTGTTTTCCTTTTCAGCGCTTTAACAATGTCGCTCTCAGCAACACCCCACCCCATTGACCTCCCACTCTGCACCGCCTATAATAGGAAATAAGTTATCACTAACAACACGCGGTCGCTACGAGCACGTAGTCACTACGTTGCCAACAACATAGGAGGCTCACCATGAAGCACCTTTCCTTAAAACTTCTCGCTGACGTTGTCGTCGCTAATAGAAAAGCTAAGAAGATCACGCAGGTTGCGTTGGCTAAGGAGACGGGGATCAACCGGTCTATCCTCAGTCGTTTGGAGAAGCAGGATTTTACTCCGTCTCCGGATCAGCTTTACGCGCTTTCGCAGGTGCTTGATTTTGACATTAAGGCGCTTTTTGTCGAGCCGGATGGTGACAAACCTAAAACTGTCAAGCCGTACAACATCGCGGTGGCTGGAACGGGCTATGTAGGCCTGTCTCTCGCCGTTCTCCTGGCTCAGCATAACAATGTTACAGCCGTGGATATCGTCCCGGAAAAGGTCGAAAAACTTAACAATTACGTCTCCCCGATCCAGGATGACTACATTGAGAAGTATCTCGAAGAGGCCAAGGCCGACACCCGCACGCTGAACCTCAAAGCCACGACCGATGGCGCCGCTGCATACGCTAAAGCGGACTTCGTCATCATCGCCGCGCCCACGAACTACGACCCCAAGACCAACTACTTCGACTGTTCCGCCGTCGAGTCCGTTATCCGCCTCGTCATGGACGCCACCAAGAAGAAAGCCAAAAAGCCGACCATCGTGATCAAGTCAACGATCCCCGTCGGCTACACCATGAATATCAGAGAAAACCTCGGCGTCGACAACGTCATTTTCAGTCCGGAATTTCTTCGTGAGTCAAAAGCACTCTACGACAATCTTTATCCGAGCCGTATCATTGTCGGCACCGACGAGAAGAATATGGAAAAGGCAGTGCTTTTCGCGAACCTTCTCAAGCAAGGCGCTATCAAAGACGACATCGAGACCCTTTTCCCGGGCATCACAGAAGCCGAGGCCACCAAGCTCTTCGTCAACACCTACCTCGCCCTCCGCGTCTCCTACTTCAACGAGTTGGATACCTATGCCGAGCTAAAAGCACTTTCCACGAGGGATATCATTAAGGGTGTTTGTCTCGACCCGCGCGTCGGCGACTACTACAACAACCCATCCTTCGGCTACGGCGGCTACTGCCTCCCGAAAGACACCAAACAGCTCCTCGCCAACTACCAGGACGTCCCCCAGAACATGATGACCGCCATCGTCGAAAGCAACCGCACAAGAAAAGACTTCATCGCCGATCGTGTCCTCGAGATCGCGGGCACCTATGGGAACAGTGAATCCTACTCCAAAGCAAAAGAAAAGAAACAGAAAGACATTGTTGTTGGCGTGTATCGTCTCACCATGAAGGCTAACTCCGACAACTTCCGTCACAGCTCGATTCAAGGCATTATGAAGCGCATCAAGGCCAAAGGCGCAACCGTCATCATCTACGAACCAACACTCGAGAACGGCAGCACCTTCTTCGGCTCCAAAGTCGTCAACGACCTCAAGAAATTCAAGAAACAATGCGGCTGCATTATCGCCAACCGATACGACACCGCACTCGACGATGTAGAAGAAAAAGTCTACACAAGAGATCTTTTCAGAAGGGATTAAGATCTGTATGTTAATGCAATCAAGCTTCAAGGTGCCCACCAAATTGCAAGCAGATTATGGCGATAATTGATTGGTTAATCAAATCAACAGACACTTCGTATTTTCCCCAATCTGATATAACACCACAAGCACGGAGAATGAATTAAATGAAAACAATATTAGATGTAAACAATGAACAAGCAAAAGAATTCTTCATGAAACCATCTGTCTATTGCGCCCTTGAACTACCCAGCTATTTTTCATTCGAAAGAATCCTGCAAGATGCTGACCAAAAGTTATCAAATAGCTCCCTTGTCCAACTATGTGTATCCAATCCGAGAGTATGGCCATCTGATGTGGAAAACGTTAATCTTGATGTTTTTAACAATAAAAAAAACAAATATCAATGGCGCAAATTTGAAATCATCCATCCTGTTCTATACGTTGATCTAGTTAATAAGATAACCAATCACGATAACTGGTTAAAAATACGAAATAGATTTAACGTTTTTTCGAGCAATAACAGAATAAAATGCTGCAGTATTCCAGTATATAGTGATAACGTTCGTAATACTACGTTTAATTGGTGGAAGGCATTTGAACAAAGATCCATTTCCTGCAGTCTCGATTTTGCTTATATGGGAATAACTGATATAGAGAATTGTTATCCAAATATTTACACGCATTCTATTGCTTGGGCTTTACATACGGAAGCATATGCTAAAGAAAAAGCTAATAGGAAAAACCCAGACCTTATTGGAAATGCCATCGATATATCCATCCGACATATGCATTATGGCCAAACAAACGGACTTCCCCAGGGGAGCGTATTGATGGATTTCATTGCTGAAATGGTCTTAGGGTATGCGGATACTCTTCTTAGCGAAAAATTAGAAGAGAACGGTATTAGCGATTACCAGATTCTTCGTTATAGAGATGACTATAGAATCTTTGCTAGCGATATTTCTACTGTGGAAACTATAATCAAACACCTAACGATTATTCTCACCCATTTGAATCTCCACCTTAATCCAAGCAAAACCAGAATTACATCCAACATTGTAATTGACAGCATGAAGGACGACAAAGTATTTAGAATCGTACACCCGCCCAAGGCAGAAGAAAATATACAAAAAAGACTACTTTCAGTTTACAAGCTCAGTCTAGATTATCCTAATAGTGGTAGCGTAAAAAAGGAATTAGCCCAAATGCGAGCCGAAGCGTTTTTGAAGTTGTCCAAAAGACCTAACAGTTACGAACAGATGATAAGTATAGTAGTTGAAATAATGCGAATTAATCCTACAGTTTATCCAATCTGTATTGGTATACTAAGTGATCTATTTCAATTTCTTAATCCAGATACAAGATCTCATTATATCACTCGAATAATCAGTCGACTTAGCAAGGAACCCTTTTCTGATTATCTGGAGATATGGCTACAAAGAACTACTATTCTTGATGATCGAATTAGAACATATAACAACAAACTATGTCAAAAAGTGTACGATGAATCTATATGTCTTTGGAATTCAACATGGATGCAAAATCCCATAGATGAATCTAGTATAATTGATGAAAATGAAATCGCTTCGTTACCAGCGCGAATTACCAAAAGCGAAGTTGATAAATTTGATGACTATAATGGATGACAAAAAAGAGGCAATCTTGAGAGGTATATTTCTATGAGCAAAACTCCTGTAAATCTTAACGGAAAATCCATTCTTGTAACTGGCTCCCCTGGCTTCATTGGCGCCAATCTGGTGCTACGTCTTCTGAAAGAAATGACCTCCGGAACCGTTATCTCCATGGATAACATGAACGACTACTACGATCCTGCGCTCAAAGAATATCGTCTCAGCCTGATTGAAGAAACCGCAAAAACTTCTCCGGTTAAGCACGTATTCATTCGCGGATCCATCGCTGACAAACCACTTGTTGACAAGGTATTCTCTGACTACAAACCTTCCGTAGTCGTCAACCTTGCTGCCCAGGCCGGTGTCCGTTATTCGATCGACCATCCGGACGTCTACATTGAGAGCAACCTTATCGGCTTCTTCAACATTCTGGAAGCCTGTCGCCACAACCCTGTCGACCATCTGGTGTATGCCTCATCCTCTTCCGTCTACGGCGGAAACAAGAAGGTTCCCTTCAGCACAGACGACAAGGTCGACAACCCAGTTTCCCTCTACGCGGCAACCAAAAAGAGCAACGAACTTCTGGCTCACAGTTATTCGAAGCTCTATAACATCCCGTCCACGGGACTACGTTTCTTCACTGTCTATGGCCCCGCTGGAAGACCCGACATGTTCTATTATTCCGCAACAGAGAAACTCGTCAAAGGCGAGACAATAAAAATCTTCAATTATGGAAACTGTAAAAGAGACTTCACCTATATCGATGACATAATCGAAGGTGTCCTCCGTGTCATGCAAGGTGCTCCTTCAAAAGCAACCGGAGAGGATGGTCTTCCTGTCCCACCTTATGCTGTCTATAACATCGGAGGTGGTAATCCAGAAAACCTCCTCGACTTCGTCTCCACTCTCCAGGAAGAACTCGTCCGTGCAAAGGTGCTCCCCGAGGACTACGACTTCGAAGCCCACAGAGAACTCGTCGGCATGCAACCCGGCGACGTCCCCGTCACCTACGCCGATTCAAAAGCACTGGAAAATGATTATGGATTCACACCCAAGATTGGGATTCGAGAAGGATTAAGAGAGTTCGCGGAGTGGTATAGAAAATACGTAAAGGAATAGTTATTTTATCCTGCCGCACAAGTCACAATTGGCGTATTTGATCTCTAATCCATTCTTTTTAGACTCTTGTTCCAATCCTAAACGCAAGCATTCTTTCATCTCCTCTGACATCCACGGATCAAATCGTATTTCTAGATGATCTATCCCGGAATAATCTAAGGGAACAAATATATAGTTATAATCATTTTTATCTATACTATCATTCACAAAATAAAGACGAAGTCTTGTCTCACTCTCGTACTGCCATATAGTTGATTTAAATAATCCAATATCATCAGGAGTGACTTCTAGCTCATCACCATTTTTAGAAACACATCCCATCTTATATGCCTCATCCGTGTATGCCACATCGAAGATCTTGATATAGATATCTCTGCCTATTTGTCCATCCAAAGGGTCAATCCATTTAATTGAGTTCTTATCAGGATCTAATAAAGGTTTTTTGGCGTCCATAATATGATCTTGAATATTGTTCTCCTTGAAGAAAAAGCCAATACGAACACCTTGTCCTCTCTGTGTATACATACTCCACAAAGGAATTGATTCCGTTTCAGAATTATTAAAGCACGCTATAAAGGTTCTTTTATATATATCAGCTTGTAATAGAGGCTTTTTCTCTAAAGGATCATTCACCAAGTCTATTCTTGAAAACCGCAATGACATGGAAGATACTATTTTCAACAAAGCTTCGATATTTGTATATTGATATAACACTTTTCTTGATCTACCAATTCTGTACAAGAGTGTAATTGGTGATACATTCCGCATATCTTTTTCTGTTCCCCACGCAGATTCAACTAAGTCGCTCAAATACCATGTCTTCATCTCGTTCATCCTCTTCTCTGGAAATCCAACTTTGATTAGTATGCTTCAATACTATAACCACATCACACCTTCTCAAAATACGTATCCGGTCTTCCGGGATCAAATATCTCATTACAGGTCATAACCGTGACAAGATCTTCCTTATCCGAAAGATTGATAATGTTATGCGTCCATCCGGGGATCATATGTACTGCTTCAATTTTCTCTCCAGACACTTCGAACTCGACCATTTCTCCTGTGTTAATGTTTCTCTCCTGGATCAGGCCGTGGCCCTTCACGACAATGAAGAGTTCCCACTTGGAGTTATGCCAGTGCTGGCCTTTTGTGATACCCGGTTTGCTGATATTGATCGATACCTGGCCGCAATCTTCTGAGTGAACGAGTTCAGTGAAGGATCCTCTTTCGTCCACATTCATCTTCAGCGCATACTTGATCTTCTCTGCCGGGAGATAGGTCAGATACAGGCTGTATAATTTCTTGGCAAAAGAACCTGCCGGCATTTTCGGCATCATGAGTGTCTTGGGCTGTTCTTTGAATTGTTCGAGCAGATCCACGATCTCACCCAGAGTAACCTTATGTGTTACCGGTACGCAGCAATAACGCCCATCCTCTTTAAGGGTAGTTTCTACGCCATCAAACTCACAATGCTGTTCTTTGCCTTCAAGAAGGTCAAACATGCCTTCTACAAGATCGTCGATATACAGAAGTTCCAGTTCCGTGGAACGGTTATTTACCGTGAAAGGTTCATCGTTTGCGACAGCCCAGCAGAATGTAGATACAGCGGAGTTATACTTCGGTCTGGAATGACCCATTAAATTCGGGAAACGATATACCGCAACCTTCACGCCTGTTTCCGCTGCATAGTTGAAGAACCGCTCTTCCCCAGCCTGTTTGCTTCTTCCATACTGGGAATCACCAAAACGCCCAGCTAATGTAGCCTGAATCGAGGAACTCAGCATGATCGGTGCTTTGTTGCCATGCTTCTTCAAACAATCAAGCAGCGTGCTTGCAAAACCGAAGTTGCCCTTCATGAAGTCGTCCGGATTCTCTGGGCGATTCACACCGGCAAGGTTGAATACGAAATCACACTTTGAACAATACTCATCCAGTTCTTCGGGAGTGGAATCAATGTCGTACTCATAGATTTCTTCAATAGCGATATTCGGTCGGCTCTTGTTCTTCCCGTCCCGGATATTCTTCAGGTTATTTACCAGAGCGGTGCCGACCATGCCTTTGGCACCGGTTACAAGAATCTTCATACGTCTTTTCTCCAAACCATCTTGTTGACTACGCCGACATAGCTCTGAATAATCTTTACAACCTTATCAGATACATTCTCATCTACATAGTCCGGTACAGGGATTCCGTTATCTTCGTTCTTGACCATCTCTACTGCCGTATCCACAGCCTGGAGCAATCCTACTGTATCAATGCCGGAAAGGATGAAACATCCTTTATCCAGTGCCTCCGGGCGCTCTGTAGATGTACGGATACATACTGCAGGGAACGACTTTCCAATCGATGTGAAGAATGAGGATTCTTCAGGTAGCGTTCCTGAATCGGATACTACTGCAAAAGCATTCATCTGGAGGCAGTTATAATCATGGAATCCGAGAGGTTCGTGCTGAATGACTCTCTTATCCAGCTCAAATTCAGATGTTTCCAGTCTCTTCTTGGAACGCGGATGGCAGGAATAAAGGATCGGCATATCATATTTCTCCGCCATCTTATTGATAGCAGTAAACAGCGATAAGAAGTTCTTCTCTGTATCTATATTCTCCTCTCTGTGAGCAGATAACAGAATATACTTACCTTTCTCCAAACCTAAACGAGCATGTACATCGGAAGCCTGGATCTTCTCCAAATTCATATGAAGGACCTCGGCCATAGGAGAACCGGTTACATAGGTTCTTTCTTTAGGAAGTCCGCAGTCTGCAAGATATCTGCGGGCATGTTCGCTGTATGCCAGATTCACGTCAGAGATAATATCGACGATACGTCGGTTTGTCTCCTCCGGCAGACATTCATCTTTGCAACGGTTTCCAGCTTCCATATGAAAGATCGGAATATGAAGTCTCTTGGCTCCGATAACGGACAAGCAGGAATTGGTATCACCCAAAACCAGAACCGCATCCGGCTTCAATTCAACCATCAGCTGATAACTCTTGGCAATGATATTTCCCATGGTCTCGCCAAGATCTGCTCCCACTGCTTCCATATATACCTCCGGATCATCCAACTCCAGATCCTTAAAGAAAACTCCATTCAGGTTATAATCGTAATTTTGTCCCGTATGTGCAAGGATCGTATCAAAGTACTTTCTGCACTTCTTGATCACCGCAGCAAGGCGAATAATCTCCGGGCGCGTACCTACGATAATGAGAAGCTTGATCTTTCCGTTATTCTTCCAAGTCGCCATAATCACTTTGCCTCCAGTGCTTCTTTCACATAATCAGTGGTCATGATCTTCTTTACTACTCCATCTACATCCAGAAGATTCGTGTTATGAGATGTATAGCTCTCCTCTGCCTCAGTCATAACCTCCCCCTGTACAAAGTACTTATCGTAGTTGAGGTCTCTGTTATCTGCAGCCACACGGAAGTACTGACCCATATCTTCAGACCGAAGTCTCTCTTCTCGAGTCATAAGTGTCTCATAGAGTTTCTCTCCGTGGCGTGTACCGATGATATTCGTTCCTGTATCGCCAAAAAGTTTCTGAACGCCCTTAGCCAAGTCACCAATTGTGGATGCATCCGCTTTCTGAATAAAAAGATCTCCCGGATTCGCATGATTGAATGCAAAGCGCACCAGATCTACTGCTTCGTCAAGATTCATCAGGAATCGTGTCATTGCCGGGTTCGTGATCGTGATTGGATTACCGGATTTGATCTGGTCGATAAACAAAGGAATAACTGATCCACGGGAACACATAACATTACCATATCGGGTACAGCAGATTACCGTACCGCCTCTTTCCGCTGCGACACGTGCATTGGCGTAAATGACGTGTTCCATCATGGCCTTGGAGATACCCATGGCATTGATCGGATAAGCAGCCTTATCTGTGGAAAGACAAACCACTCTCTTTACTCCTGCATCGATAGCCGCATGAAGAACGTTATCTGTTCCCTCTACATTAGTCTTCACAGCCTGCATTGGGAAGAACTCGCAAGAAGGCACTTGTTTCAATGCCGCTGCATGGAAGATATAATCCACTCCAGGCATCGCATCCGCAACCGAGCGCGGATCTCGAACATCTCCGATGTAGAACTCCACTTTTTTTGCATGTTCTGGATGCTTCGCCTGAAGCTCATGACGCATATCATCCTGCTTCTTCTCATCACGAGAGAAGATTCGGATCTGACCTATATCAGTATTCAGAAAATGCTTTAATACCGTTGATCCAAAAGAACCGGTTCCTCCGGTTATCATTAATGTACAACCTGAAAACTCAGACATTTATATACCTCCCTGTACCTACTAATATTTTACTTTTCCTTAAGCAATCGAAATATATTTACCGAAGAAAGCAGATAACTTACATACTCTCTAGTCTCTTTGAATAGTAAAGGAGCAATTAAACAACATACTACTTCGGTTACAAGTGTAGCTATCGCAGCACCAATCATCCCTATGAATGGAATTCCGACAGAATTAAGCAGAAGGTTAACAAGAACACCGCACAAAAGAATATTCTTTATCATCTTTTGCTTGTTCTCGCTAATCATCCATATTGCTCTTGTATAAGACAGCGATGAAAAGACAGTAGACCAGATTATTACTAGGAGCGGTCCTCTTGCCGCAGAATACTCCGCACCATAAAGAGTATTAACTACAAAACCAGACAATGCTGAAACAAGCAATGCAAAGCAGACGCCCATCCAGAATGTTACTCCGGATAATTGCTTTATTCTCCGAATATATAGTTGTTCATTCTTTTTCTTTAATTCCATAATTAAAGGGCGTGCTGAATTTGCCAATGCTTGAGGAACAAAAAGCCACATATGACATATTGTTGACGCCGCCGTATAGTAACCTACATGCGTCTGATCTATCATCTTCCCTATCATTATTCTGTCCATCTGATTGTAAATAACTGCCATAAGTGAAGAGATAATTAAATGGTAACTCAATTTTATCAAACGCTTGCATCGAACATACGAAAAACTAAGTTTTTGTTTTCCATCAGTTCTATATTTTATCAGAAACAACACTGAAATAATCAGGGCATCTAGAGAAGAAGCAAAAGCAAACCATTCTACACTTTTATTCGTTGCTAGCAGCCAGATTCGATACATCGACATCACTGTATATGCAATACATTTGATTATCGAGGGGGTTTTGGATCTCAACCATGATTGATACCATGTATCAATAATATGAAAAGCATTAAAAAGAAGAACAAGAGACTGGAGCAATGTAACAATAAATAGTAACTGATCATTAGGATTGATTACAACTACTATCACACATACGACCCCCATAGATAAAAAGCCAGCAATTAATCTCATTATAATGCTTGAGCCAAGCACTACTCCTTCATTATCTCTGTTGTCAACCATCTCTTTAACGGCAATTCCCTCTAGTCCAAGGGCACATGCTATAGAGAAGAAAGAAATATATGAAGCTGCATAATTAATCGTTCCATAATTACTTGGGCCAAGATATCTAGCACTAATTACACCAACTACCAAGGAAAGCAAAATCTGATAAATTTGGGCAAAAACAATCCATCCAGTATTTTTCGCAAATCCGCTTTTACATAATCTTGATATCAATCGTTTCATTAATCTATTTTTTCCTTCGCACCTTATTGCTCAAAGCATACAAAAATTCTTTCCATCCAAGATAAAGGAGTTTTTTCCAATGGAGATTCTTAACATCATACCTTATAAGAAAAACCTTCTTCAATTTGGGGCATTTTGACTGTATTCTAGCATCATACAGTATAATTCCATCTCCATCTGTAGGATCAATACAGTTTTTTTCTATTGGTCTATATTTCAATTGAATTCTTTGTATTAACTTGAACGGAAGTGATCGAGTAGAGAGAATATACTGCGCACCATCAAAGTCATCCCGACAACCATATAAGTCCATAACCTTTCGTCCACACAAATCGGGAAAGACATAGGACTCGATGCCTTTTCTCTCAAAGAAAACATCATACTTAACCGCTTCATTAAAAGATGAAAAACTATAATCCCGCGGTACTTCTTGCATAGGAACCTGATAATCATTATTCGGAATGTGGCAATGCTCTCCAAGGATAGATTCATTGGTTGTTAATGAGAAATACGGGTAAACAAAATATTTATCTGTTTCAACTATATATCTCATGTAATATTTTAACCAGGAATGACTATTCCAATTTGATATATACCTTGGTAGTTTACTGTCTCTTGAAAGATCAGCATTATCGTTTTCTCCATACCACCGACGAAAACCTTTCCACATTTCTCTAGTCCAACATTGTCCCCATGACATTGCGTACTGCATCAGAAAAGTATCAAAACCGTTATTTTCCGGTTCAAACGGTCGATTTACACCTGGGTGAATATAGTGTCTATACAAAGAAATACCGGCTATTTTCGCGTCATTTGAATAAAAGCGAAGTGCTTGAATCACATATGAAAAAAAAGCTGGCGAAACCAATAAATCATCTTCCAAAACAACTACAGCATCATACTCCTCTGTGTAATCACCACATTGAATGATGTGAGAACGCAATCCTTGCCGTTCAGGGAACACCCTAAGCTTCTTATTTCCAACATTCCATACAAGACCCTCTGCAACTTCAACAATTTCTGATTGACGTTGACCTCTATCAATACTAATAATCAAATCCACTTGCATTCCAAGATAGTCAACACGCAGAAGCGACTGTAATAGTTGCTTCATAGAATCAGGTCGATTATATCCAACGGCAATAATTGCAATATTCTCCATGAAGTCTCCTCTTCATATTTCTCATTTAGTTCTCTCTAAGTCCTTCATATTAATATGACTCATCATGTACATGCCTACAATTCTTTGTTTTTCGAATAACAAAGAGCATATAAATGAATGCTAAACAAAAATCAGATGAATAAACAAACCATCTTGTACTTGAATTGCATATTTGTGTAAACAACATCAAGTAGTAAGTAGTATATAATAAATTACCATTATCTGATCTAGAATAAAGCCGCTTGCAAATATACCCAAACAACCATGCTTCGACAAATGTCAACCATAATCCACCATCAATATAAAAATATCCAAATATCGTTGGCATCGCATTATAATATGTTTCAGGTCCGATTTTCATCACTTCACAAGCATATGTTCCTATGACATTAAATATCTGGGGATATGAAATCAGTCGCAAAAATGTTAATCCAACGAAAAATGGTGTAATGAATCCTGCGAAGAAATTCAAGCCATATGTTGTACCAACAATTTCCGGATAAGTTTCAGTGACTTTCCCAAGATACGTTATACTTCCAGAGAAATACTCATAGATTGTAAAATACAGGCGCTCTCCTGTTCGCATATCTTGATTTAATGCAGTTGTTCTATCATTGGTTAAGAATACAATAGCGTACGAAAACAGAAGAACAAAAACTATTAGTAAAATTTTTCGTCTTAACTGCATTTTATTCTTTCTACGAAAGACAAAATAGCCGCACACAAACATAAAAACAGCATTCATAAGCACATATCTTCCGCCGCTTGTAATTGCTTGCAAAATAATAATCAAAGCTGCATTAAACAGAAGTATTTTGTTGAACACACGCTCCTTAAAAAGAGAAATAATAGCAGAAATCAGAACAACATATCTTATGGGGGATATCACGAACATTCGCAAATAATACATCCAAACACTCGAGGTAGTCGAATATGTATAATACTCAAGTCTGATAGCTGCGAAGCTTTCACCCATCAGCAAAGACTTTACTGCATCGACACAAGATACTATGCTTAGAATCAAAGCAATAATAGATAGAGCGACCGCTCTTCTACTGTTAAATGAATACATATTGGCATCTTCTTGAATAGTCAACTCGTTTTTCTTTCCAATTACAAACCTCGGAGAAAAAATGGACAGATTATACGCCATACATCCAACAGCGACCACAGTTAATGCAGTATTACTTGGTTCAAAAACATACGGATTACCAATCAATACAAAAAGCGAAACAATAGCCCATAGGCAATTAAAAGATGTATAAGGATTGTGCAGGTTTTTGTATTTTTTTAATGACCCAAGCAGAAAAGCAAGTGAAATGACAAACAAAGCAACCTTCATCACTTCACCTCTTCATTACACTTTTGATACTTCTGAATAAACTCTTCAATATCATCAAAATCTTCTGCATGTTCCTTTATCCATGATATCGGCCTTTCCCACCACCTAAAGTTCATCAGCCAAGAAATCTGATCAGTCGTAAACCTCTGCCCAACTACTCGTGATGGAACACCAGCAACAATTGTATATGGTTCTACGTCTTTATTCACCAGAGCCCCTGCTGCTATAATTGCCCCGTCGCCAATCTTTACTCCCCCCATTACCACAGCATTATAGCCAATCCAAACATCATTGCCAATTATGGCACCGTATTCGTGTTCCTCATCTGCATATTTCTTTTCAGCATATTTTTGATTATATACATATGTAGTGCCATTCTGTAATTCAAGTGAATAGAAAACTGGATTTGTTGAAACATACTTGTGACTGGGGTGTGTACCTGTTAGAACTCGAACATTATGACCAATACTACAAAAACGTCCTATTTTAGCTGAAATAACACACCCATCACCTAAATATGAACCATATCCTATATAACCATCAAGCCATGTATTTGCTCCAATTTTATTTTGCCCTTCAAAGCTTGAACGAATACTAAAATTGGCGTTTTTTGCAAAATATACTTTTTTGACCTTACTCTTAATTCTCAGCAACTTAATTACTCGTTTCAGTTTGACAACCATATTCATTCACCTATTATTTTTTTCAATTCTGACGCATACAGTTTATAATCAAAGAACTGTTTGGCAGTATTATACGCGTTGATTTTAAGCTTTCGAATTTCCTCTCTATCAAGTGATAATATACGTTTCAAAGCAGACAGAAAGTCTTCTTCGTTCCACCCGTTGACTATTACTGCATTCTTCATATCAGATAAGTACATTTCCAAATCTGAAGAATAGTTACAAAGCATGGCAACACCATTTGATAAAGCTTCAACAACTTTGGTAGGGAAACCCGCTTTCGCGTATCTTTCATTTGCAGGGCGTAGCAGAACTGAAAAATCTGACGTCTCAAGATATTCTTTTACAACGTATCTATCTACCCGGCCCATTGCAATTATTGACTTACTTAAACATTCTTTGTTCGTAAGCTTTTCTAGTTGATCTTGTGAAACACCTAAAATGCGAAACTCAAAACGTTCTTTGTCAGCTTCATCTAGTAATTCAAAAGCTGATATTATTACCTTAAGATAGTCCTTTCTTGCCGGGCTACCAGCATATATCAATCGAACTTTATCAGTCGTTTGTTCTATGCAACTATGGTTAGCAATTTCCATCATCACTGGAATTCGCACACACTTTAATCCTCTATTTGAGAAATAGTTCTGAAGATATGTACTAATCGCAATAACTCTAATGGGACTCTTAATCAAAAATCTATTCGTACGTTCCTTGAACAAATACGGATAGCTAATTATACCCAAGCGAAACTCACAAGCCGAGTACCACTCCACACTATCATGAACAATAGGAAACTCTATACCAGCCAATCGTTTGGCATATTTTATACCAGAAGCAGGAATATCATAAATATGTAAAACTGCCGGGGTCCCATTATTCTTAACAATCAAGGAAACGATTCGATCAAGTCTTTTCCTGTACGACAACGCAAACCTTATTTTTTCCCTAATACTTGATTTTTCCATATATAAACTATAGTATTCTATTTCATCTATAAAGCCATGATGATTAGTTCTATTCATGCCAATGTGAATTACTGAATAGCCCAATAATTGGTATAGTTTGGCAAAATAATAGTCGCGAACTGCGCCAGCATCACCATCTGGAAACTGATTAGGTGTAATCATCAAAACATACATTGAAATTGTGCTCCAAAAAATCCATTAATTGTTTTCACTAAGAGTAGCGCATTCCTTTAATTTCTGATAGAATTCTTTCCTTCTCACAGACAGAATATCCTGTCGATATTCTCTTGCTTTTTCAATATTCCTTTCACTCGCTTCAGTCATCTCATTCGGATGTTCAATCAACCATATAATTTTGTTTGCAAGTCCTTCAACATCTTCAGAATTCACAAGATAAGAATCATCCAAAAGTTCACAAGTCCCTCCTACAGGAGAAGCAATACAAGGAAGGCCTACAGCCATTGCCTCAATAACTGATCGAGGAAGACCCTCATACTTTGTCGGAAGGACAAACATATCACCAGACAACAAAACTTCTCGAATTGCAGCACTCCCCGTCAATAGTCCGGTAAAATTGACATAGTCCTTTAATCCACGTGATATAGCATATTCTTCAAATTGTTTTCTCTTGCTCCCATCACCTATAAATGTTACTGAAACATCATAACCTCGTTTTCTAACTATATATAGTGCATCAATTAACTCAAGATGTCCCTTACCATTATGATGAATAGCATTTGCTGTATGGATTATTTTATAGGTATTTTTGTTTTCATACACTCTCGGTTCACTAAAAAACTCTTCTTTCAAATCAATACTTGAATAATGTGACTCAAAATGACCGGATTCTTCTCCATATAGTCTTGCTGCTGAAGGATAACGATTCTGAAGTGTTTGCTTTGTAACATATGATGCACCATTTGCCGCCAATACAGCTTTCTTAAGTTTTCTTGTAAATATCTTTTGGACAATTTTATTGTCTTTATATGCATCAAATGGATCGACAACTACTTCAACTGCATATGGTTTTCCAGTTTTCTTGAATTCATCCAAAAGCATATACCCTATAACAGAAGGAATGCGAAAAATCGCACAATCGACATTCTTAACAGCTTTTTTAATCGATTTTTTTAGAGACCAATAACCCAAAATGTATCCCTTCGCTCCTCGCAACATCGGCAATTCTCTTATACAAACACCTGGGCCATCCACGCGCATCATCGTTTCTTCATTCTCTATTGATTTCGAGAATACCCTTGTCACAAGCGCAACTTCTTCATATGTCTGCAAGTAACGTTCTACAAATGAATAACTATGAATACTGTTGCTCCAATATGATCCATCCGTCTTCTTCCATATATTATTTGCATCCCAACTAACAAGAACTCTCATCAGACGCTCTCCTATCTATATCTTCCTCTTTTTGCTATCTTCTTTAACTTTCGAGATATTAGCAAGTGTATAAGTAAACCATGGCAAAGGATCTTTCAAACTCCAAATCTGATCAACCGAGTTAAAGAAATTAAACCAAGAAGGTTTTGCTCTAAATCTATCTGGAGATTTCAGAAACCACAACAAATCCGTGTGAAAATACCTTAAATACTTACCCGCCGGATAATCCATATATGAAGTCACATCTATATCCAGATAATCCTGAAGTATCTGTTCAGTAAAATTAACTCCACATTTAAAACATATCTTTACGCTCCCTGTAATTCGCGGATTTATCTCCATTATTTTGGCAACATTATCTCGTGGGTCTTGAATCAAATCTATATCTGCATATCCCCTCCATCCAATTGCCTTTAACAATTTATAACAGCTTTCTTGAATATCAGGCCTATGTACTGTTTTATTCATCGTACTAGAGCCACCATCAATTGGATACCAACGGATTTTTGAAAAAATGCAACAACTCTTTAGTTCACCATTCTTGTCGATAAACAATTCTGCTTTATACTGTAAATCAGTTTGCGGAATATACTCCTGAATCAGTGGCGCACCATATTTTTCCTTCGTCGCCTTTACTATATATTCCAAGTCTCTTGAATCCTCAATCATTCGAAATCCGACTGCAGAATAGCCTGTTCTTGGTTTTATACAAATTGGATACTGAAGGTCCATTTCTTTCAAATCTTCCAGTGATTCATCTGCAAGAAAAGTTTTGGGACATGGAATATTATTCTCCATACATACTTGCATCGTTTTGAGTTTATCACTTGCATATTCAAAAACTTGCCAATCATTCACTGCTATTGCTACACAATCCTTAAGTTCTTCTTTATGCTTGGAAAGCATAATAGCAACAAAATCATTTAGAGGAATTACTAGATCATATTTGTTTTTTCGCAGTTCTTCATTAATCGACTTCCATGATTTTGTCGGATCCTTAGCATTACAAAAGGATAGTATTTTTCTATCTGGGAAACGAGATGCATAGCCCATATCTAATTTGCTTGAATTGTAGGTTGTAATATGGCATCCAAGTTTATGCAGCGACTCCATAAGAGGCATTACCTGCCTAGCTCTTCCCTCAATTAGCAAAACCCGAATATTACTATATGGAGTATCAGTTCTCTTCGACATACACCTGCTCCCCATTTCCTTTTAGTCCATACATTGTGAATACAACATGATTGGTATTCTCCGTTCCTAACGGAAAACGAATTACGCCATATTGAACTATTAGAGGAAAGATATCTTTTTTGTGTCGCAGTATTTCTTTTTTATTCCCATCTCTTATTTCCATAAGGCGAGCATAACGATCTTTTTCATTTTGACCACCTTCAACACCTGTACTAATAAAGACTCTTCCATCTCTAAACGAAGCACAACCGTGGCATGGGCCTTCAACTTCAGCTATTCTTTCAATTGCTTTTGTTTGTCGATTCAATCGAACAATAAAATTCTGATCTGGCACACTTCCAGCATCAGTTCCCCAAGATAAGTATTCTTTATCAAAACAAACCCCAATGGCTCTCCAGTTCTGAGATCCGCCACCTACTTTTTCCCATGTTTCTCCTTTATCAAAACTACGTAAAAGCAAGTTCTCGAAATCTTCATCACCTGTTCCTAACCATAAACAATTATCATATGGATCCCACTTTACAAAATGAATGTGTCGAATTTCAAAATTCTTAAACACATGAACAATTTGAAAACTCTTTCCTCCATCAACACTTCTATACAAATGAGTATCATGATCTCGCTTAGGATTAAGTGTATACTCTCCAAAAAAAATCGTGCCATCCGGCGTAATACAGATTCCCTGATGTCCTGGTTTATTGCCAAGATAACCTTCAAATATATGCTTTACCGCACCAGTTGGACTGACAATATAGGACTTCCTTTTAGTTGTAAGGAAAAAATCTCCTGATGGCAATGGTATAAGATGATGTATTCCCTGTCGAAGTAATTGTCGAGAAAGACGATTAATACCAATGCAATTTTCGATGAAGGATCCAACATTGAAAACCTTGGTAACTTTTTTCCCAGAATAATCCACAGCGAAAAAAGACATTCCCTGGGCAATCCAAATCCTATCAGTCTCAGTATAAAGCGCTCTTCCCCTAATTAGTTTTTGCATGCTGTTTTCTCCATCATGATTTCCAAATCATCGCAGAACTGTGTGAGTGTGAAATGAGCACTGAAATATCTCTTTGCATTTCTTCCACAATTGTCATACTCCTCAGGTCTGAGTATGAAATCTTTCATCAATTTTGCTAGTCCCTTATAGTCTCCAGCCGAAACACATTTTCCACAATTTGCTTCATTAATTATCTCACTGGCAGCTCCATTTATGGCTCCCAAAATAGGTTTCCCTGTAGTCATGTATGTTTGCAATTTTCCAGGCATTGTATTACCAACTGCGTTGTTGCCTCTCAAAGTAATCAATAGCACATCAGCCTTTCTATAAAACTTTGCCATATCTTCTCGTCGTTGATTACCATAAAACAATACTTTGTCTTCTACTCCAAGCATTTTAGCGAGTTTCTCAAGTTCAACTCTTTGAGTACCATCACCTACCATATGAACACGGAAATTTAAGTCCTTAACCTCTGCAACAGCTTGAATTATAACCTCTAGAGTTTGCCCTTTTCCCATGTTGCCGGCATACATAAAATCTGCAATTCCATTATTTTCCGCTACTAAATTCTCACTCAACATTTCTTCACTTGCATGCTGCGGAATATACGACAATTTGTTCTTATCATAACCATGTTCACTAGTAAAATATTCTATGAATGGTCTCGAAGTTACTGCAATGTGATCGCAGGCATTGTACAATTTCTTGGATAATCGTTTTATATATGAGTAAACTATTGGAATATTCAAATGTGCTTTGGCTGATTCTGGCCAAATATCCAAGCAATATGCAACCAACGGAGCTCTGCTCGTTTTGGCGCATTTTATTGCAGGCTTTAACACAGTAACTGGCGATAGCTGATAGCAAAGAATTATATCAAAACCTCTCAAATCCTTTGCTTTTCTGCTTGCTTTACGAGCAAAACTCATATAGTTTCTAATAAGATTCCATATTCCTTTCTTTCTTGGATGCTCTTCTACTCGAATAATACGAACCCCATTTACTATTTCATCTCTTCTTTCTTTTTCATAGCCTTCAAAGATTTTCCCTAGCGGATAATTTGGCAAACCGGTAAGTACAGTAACGCTGTGTCCTCTCTTTACTAACTCAGGAGCAATTTCATTTATTTGGAATTGCTCAGGATAATAGTACTGACTTACAATAAGAATATTCATGTATAATGCGCCCCAAAAAACTTACTTATTCGATACTCTAAAAGAATTACTTCAGCTATACTTCTCGGCCCACGCAGTCAGTTTTGCAAGCATCGCAGCTCGTCTGCCTTGAACAAGGATTGCCATTAAAGTCCACCAAATCATCCTAATATCAAAACTAATGCTACGGACACTTAAATAATACAAGTCAAGATTTAATCTTGTAGGTAACACTAGTTTTATATACTCATCCTCATCTGTAATATCATCGCCATAGATATAGTCATATAAAGCACTAGGCCCACTCAAACCAGGTTTCAATATACTTGTGGCACTATACTTTCCCGCCCGAGTAATTTCAACTTGATCAGCACTAGCTGGCCTTGGTCCAATGACACTCATATCGCCAATTAATACATTTATCAGTTGAGGAAGTTCATCGATTTTTGTGTTTCGCATTATACGTCCCCATCTAAATATCCGATTCTGATCAGGGCGAAGAGATTTCTCATTCGCATTTTTATCGACTTTCATAGATCGAAATTTTAACATACAAAAATGCTTATTGTCTTTCCCAACTCGATCCGCAAAATAAAAAACTGGACCAGGATCGGAAATCAGAATTCCAATAATCGCAACAATCCAAATTGGAGAGAGAAGAACCAACGCAGTTGCTGATGAGACAATATCAAATAGTCTTTTTACAAACAAATACATTTTCGCTCAGTTTTTTAGCAATACCAACTCAAATGCTTCAGCGTAATCGCATCCGGATTGTGCACCTCGATATGCAGCTAACCCAGTTAATGCTTCGTTGCTTCTTGGATGTGGATAATCTCGCATAACTCCAGAATAGGCTGTTAATGCTTCAATTTTCTTATCAACACCAGTCTTACCTACTTCAACATAATAATTCGGTTGGAATCTATTATCTGCGCTATTTAGACTCCATTCAGTTGAAGATAAAACTTCCATATATGCAAATAGTTTTAAACTAGGGACGCCAGTTGTACGTTGAAAAAGGCGACAAGCAGCACAAGCAGCTCTCGAAGTCTCTTGGTGATCGATATTCACATCGCTAGGGTGGTGCGTTATTATCGCCTCTGCTTGCCAATCCATAATACATGATTCAATGAATTGAACTAACTCGAGATGTGGAACAGTATTCATTTTAATGTTGGGAAAATCTGCATGATATGTCTTATCAACACCGAGAATTTCCATTGCTTTTTTCTCATCTTCTTCAAGGGTAGCCGAGATATTCGCTCTTGCAGCTGCATGACCAGATAAAATAGCAATGGCAACTTTATCCCCGTTCTTTGTCAATTTCTGAATAGTAGCACCAGCTCCTAAAACCTCATCATCTGGATGAGCAACAACTAATAGATAATTCATTCTTTACCCTTTCATCTCACTTCTCAGGAGTATATGTCTGTACGACTTCCTGCACACATTCTTTAATTTTTTCATCATCATTTTTGCTCTCGATATCGAGTTCAGCAAGCTTATTCTTGAACCATTCATCATCCATCTCGATTGGTTTCCCGATAAAAATAAGCTTGTTTGCCGTCGTCTGCATGCCTTCCTCATCCATGAGTTTTTCTTCATAGAGTTTCTCACCAGGACGAAGCCCTGTATACACGATCTTTATATCCACATCCGGAGTATATCCTGACAACTTGATCAGATTCCTAGCCATATCATCGATTTTGACCGGATCACCCATATCCAGAACGAAGATCTCGCCGCCTTTGGCATAATGAGAAGCCTGAAGAACAAGCGATACCGCTTCCGGAATCGTCATAAAGAATCGGGTAATATCTTTATGCGTAACCGTAACCGGACCACCTTCTGCAATCTGCTTCTTAAAGAGTGGAATAACCGAACCATTGGATCCGAGAACATTACCAAAACGGACTGCTACAAAACTGGTATCTGGGGTGGATCTATCCATCATCTGGATGATCATCTCACAGACCCGCTTACTGGCACCCATGATGTTCGTCGGTCTTACTGCTTTGTCTGTCGAGATAAGAACAAACTTCTTGACTCCTGCTTTCGCTGCAGCAACTGCAGTCTTATATGTTCCCATGACATTATTCTTTATCGCTTCATTCGGACTTTCTTCCATCAATGGCACATGCTTATGTGCTGCAGCATGGAATACGATGTCCGGTTTATAAGTCTGCATAACACTTTCAATACGATGCGTATTCCTAACTGAACCGATAAGCGTAACCAGATTTAACTCGCTTCTATACTTCCTGATCAGTTCCTGCTGGATCTCATAGGCACTATTTTCATAAATATCGAAGATTATCAATTGCTTCGGGTTATGCGCTGCAATCTGTCTACAGAGCTCAGAACCGATGGATCCACCACCACCGGTAACCAGAATCGTTTTTCCTGACAACATCTGGAATACTTCTTCGTTATTTATCGCAATCGGATCTCTTCCCAGAAGGTCGATCAGATCTACATCACGAAGTTTTTTGACACTGGCTTCACCATTCGCCAGCTGATAGATCGCCGGAAGGATACGAATCTTCGCACCGGTTTCCTTACAAATATCCAGTATCTCTTTTTTCTCCTTAGGCGAAGACGACGGAATGGCAACAATAATTGTCTTGATCCCATATGTCGCGACACATTCAATTATGTCATTTCTGCCACCAACGATTGGAACACCATACAGTTCTCTGCCCAGTTTGCCAGGGTTATCATCAATTATGCATACAGGCTTCTGAGTATTATGAATATCACTCTTTAACTCACGAATAATGACACTTCCCGCTGCACCGCCGCCGATGACCATTATATTCTCAGCATTCTCTCCATTTGCTCCGGTTGAATTACTGGCCCGATGTTTCCAGAAACGAAGCAGTCTGTAAGAGAACCGTACGCCCATGTGGAGCGTGAACGCGATGATCAAACCAAACACATAGAAAGATCTCGGCATAACAAGATTAAGGACCAGTTTGGTAACGATAAAGCAGGCAATCAGTATCAGGTATGCCTTAATCATGAGAATGGCTTCATCGATACTGACATATGTCCAAATACTGTGGTAAAGCTTACACACATAAAACACCACGCAGGTGATAATGCACCACAGCGGCATGATCCAGATATATCTCCGCAAGAAATACCTCGGTATGTTTCCAACGGACATATCGAAGCGCATGAAAAGTGCCATAAAGAAAGCAAAATAGAGAATGAGAATATCTGCCAACATAATCAGCGCTGAATTCTTCAGCCACTGTTTACCGAACATCGATCCTGTCTTATTCACTTTTTTGTTTTCTTCTTTCCCCATATGCCCCCATTTAAAGAATGCTTCGCCGCAGGAGGGTCATTCCCTTCTGTGGTAAAATTTTGTGTCCGCATTTTTCTTCTGACGCGCTCCAGGCGACGATCAGCTTCCAAATGTTTCTTTTAATCTCTTTTTTCGACGATCTCCAGTCCGACTGCGGCTGTGACCGTCTGATCAAACATCGTAAACTCCAGATACGCCAGCCTCTTATGCCGGTCGATCTTTCGGATCGATCCTTCCATACCGATCAGTGGTCCGGATGTCACGATGATCCTGTCTCCTTCGATTATTCCCTCCGAACAATCGAAGAGCCCATTCATATTATTATACAATTTATCAACAAATCTTGCATCTTTTTCCTCTAATGGAAAGAACGTTTTTTCCGTCGTTAAGATTTGGTTGAAACCCTCGATTTTTCGGACTTCATCGGCGAGAATTTCAACATCATCGGAATCAACAAAGAAATACCCGGGAAACAGCGGTTTTTCCACTCTTACCCAAGTCCCGTTTTTCTTCATTTGAATGGCTCTTCTTGGAATAAAAGATCGGTTTTGACAGCGCATTTCTTGCACTGCATCCAAGGCTTTCCCCTCTAAGCCTGTCGATGTCCAGATCACATACCACACGGTAACGCTACCCCTTGCCTCTTTACTTACTCTTAGCCTTTCTCGTTATAGAACAAGTCGAGAACGGTCTGTTTGAGGGAGGCATCATCACAGTAGAATTCCATGAATTCTCCCTGACGGTTTTCTCCCTCAATTTTGAGCATACCCTTATACTCATACTCTGCCAGTTCACTGGCCAATTCGGAGAGCTTTCCCAGATCCATGTCGGTGATCATGTAATCGCCGAGATCACCGATCAGGTTCAGGGCAAACCCCGCATCGTTATTCATCTTCTCTTTCGCCTTTGCCTTCCAGGCGTTGAGATACGTGGTCTGCCGTTCCATTCGACTGATATTCGTCGCATTTTCATTCGACAACGCTTTTCTTGCCCGCACGAAGTATTCCGCCTGCTTGGCATTGAGATTGATCTCTGCACCTTCCGTCATGGCCGGATCCATAACGGTCATATCGTACGGGATCTTAACCTTCACTCCGCCGACACTGTCGTTCAGGATCGCGATGGAATCCAGTTTCAGCGATACGTAGTGATCCACTTTCTCGTCCAGAAGGAGGTTCTGCACAGCTTCCGCCGTGTATTCGCAACTGTCTTTCAATCCAGAACCATAGGTATGAGAGAGTGCGATCTGGGAGACGATCACGCCCAGACGGTCACCGGTCGTACCGATCAAAGGGATCGTCGTCATGGTATCTCGGTTTATCTGAAGGACGTTATACGTCTCACTGTCGTGGTCGATCACCACCAACATCAGGACATCGGCCTGGTCGTTATTGCTGTTTCCTTCCCGTTCCTGGGCTTCACCAAAGGAGTCGATACCAAGAAAGAGAACGCTCTCCACTTTCTTCTTTCGGACATAGCCTTTTCCGGCAAAATAAATGACAGGATCGATATCTTCTTCTCCATAGGGATCAACAGTAGTTGTTCCTATCGGAGAAGAAGCAGAAGATGATTCTTCCGTCATCTTCTTTTTCATCCTGTCAGTAATGACGAGCAAAATAGAAAAGAATAGTAGCATTGCTGCTACTATTCCTCCGATTTTGACGATTGTATCCTTATTTAGCCGAGCTCTTCTTTGCACGCTTCACACATACCACGCCAGCAACCATAAGAGCGGCTGCAGCAAGAAGAACATACTTGGTAACGTATTCACCGGTTTGAGGAGATGTTGTTCCACCGTTTCCGCCATTGCCACCGTTACCGCCGTTTCCGCCATCACCCGGAACCTGAGCCTTAACGCCTGTGATGAAAGCAACCGGGCTCTGTGTGCTCATGGTGATCGTAACAGTGTTACCGCTGATGGAAGCAGCCATATATTCCCAAGTGCCCTTGGATGTACTATGGAGAACACCCTTGACTCCATCCGGGAAAGAATACTCAAATGTAACAGTTACGGTACCGGCCTGCTGAACCTGACCATTATTTACATAAGAAGCATCAAATACTTCAGCGAACTTAAACTCGTCTGCGCCAAGCTTATTCTTCAATGTGTCACCAAGAGGAGCACCATTGGCATCCTTGAGATTGGCCGGGTTCTCACCCGCTGCCGTAATATCTGCTCTGGCATTGGCCAAATACTGGTTGATCGCATCGATTGAAGAAGATGTACCCATACGTGTGGTAACGAAATCGTTTGTGATATCTTCGCCGGAAGATGTAACTGCGGAAATAACCTTCGGTCCGTCACCCTTGACCGGGCTTTCTACTGCAAGAACTTGAGATCCCAGAAGCATAACGCTCAGAGCAGCTACAAGAACTGTTTTTATTGTTTTCATCGTCAACCTCCAATACTTATACTGACTGATTAAACTTCCTTCGCCAACACGAGATACCGCTTCGTGCGATCGCCCCAAAGGCAGGACGATAAGATCAGGATTCGGTCGCCATACTCGGGTCTGGCCTCGGAAATCAGGTGAACGTCCACGCCGGACTGACTGAAAATGCCGTCAATGAACGCATCGTATACTCCCTCCGTATGGAAATCATTATAGTACAGGATATGTTTATTGTCACTAGGCAAAGTAGCAAAAATTTGATAAATTTTTGTGTCCGAAGGAGTGAAAATGTAAACATATCGGGGCTCATTGAAGAAATCCTTCTCTGACATCGTCGCCTGTAGGGTTCCGAACATCGAGCCGCTGCTCATCCGGTGCCCGTAAATTATCGTAACCGGATCAGAAAAATCCCCCGCGTTATACTCGTGCTCCACAAAAAGGGAACCTTCTCTTTTATATTTTCCTACTGCATCGTGGTAGAGGTAGCGGGTATCATCCGTGATACTTCTCAAAACAGGGAGCGAGATCTCCGGTTTTTCCATGTAGATCCAGCCGATAATGTCGGGATTTGCGAGCGTAAGCTGGTCAAAATCCACCGGACACGGAATATCTACGGTCGTCGTTTCAGATGGTTCCGGTGCGGTCGGCTCTGTGGCAGACGGGATAGCCTTCTTGATGGCCTCAATATCCGACTGCTCGATGGACGGATAGGTAAACTCCGCATAGGTTTCGGATTCCGGGGCACTGGTGGCCTTGAACCAGATGCCGTTTCCGTACATGTAGTACAGGATCAGGCCAATACTGGAGAGGAACATCAGGCAGGAAAGAACGATCCACAAGACTCTTCTTTTCAAACTGTTCTCCCTCCTTCTTTCCTTCTCAAAGTATAAAGCCTGTTTGGACAGGCTTTTGTGCAATAATGCGTCTCAGATTTTGTCATGATTTCGAGTAGCTTTGACCGTATTTGCTGTACTTGTACTTATAACGTCTGCTCTTCGAATAGGAGTCGTTATAGACGAATCCCAGGACTTTGGCATCCACATATTTGAGCTGGCGCATCGCATAGGCCAGGTCGTTACTGTTGGAATAATCCTGACGGACAACGACTAGCATGCCGTCTGTGAGCTTAGATACGATCAGGGCGTCGGATACTTCGCATACCGGCGGCAGGTCAAGGATCACGAAGCTGTAGTGGCCTTCCACGCTCTCAATGAGCTTACTGAAAGCATCAGATGCGAGAAGCTCGGACGGGTTCGGTGGGGTCTCTCCGGCAAATACGACGTCGAGATTCGGGATCAGGATGTCCTGTCTCAGGAACGAGCCGTCTTCATCCATGCCGGCCAGAAGTGTGGAAAGTCCCGAGCACTTCTTATATCCCAGTTTCCGGCGCAGGGTAGGAAGACGCATGTCGCACTCGATGAGGAGTACTTTACGTCCGCTCTCAGCAATAGAATAGGCCAGATTCAGAGCGGTCAGGCTCTTGCCTTCGCCGTGAACCGAACTGGTGACGCCGATGACACGGCAGTCTCTGTCTTTACGCTTAATGGAATACAGAATATTGGTACGAAGAAGGTTATAGGCCTCTTTTCCCTCGAAACCCAGGTTGCTTCCGACAAAGCTCATGTTGTTATCTTCTACATTGATCGCATTTTTACTCATGCCGCAAGCCCTCCTTACTTATTATCGTTACCCGGACGGGTATTTCTCTCGGAAGACCTCGAAGCATCAGAAGATCCGGTGGAAGCTTTCGCCACCGGCTTCGAGGCACCCTTCTGCACCAGCTGCTTATCCTTCTTGGATCCGCTGGCGTATGCCTTCCGATATCCGTAGTAACCGCCCTTGCCGCTCTGAGACAGATCCGGAACGGTAGTAAGGATCGGGATATCCTTATATGTATCGAGGAGATAATCCTCGTTTCTGATCTTGGTATCCATCATGTACATGAAGATGATGACTGCGGAGCAGAGAACAGCGCCGAGCACAGCACCGATTGCTGCGGATCTTACCGGTCTTCCGTTTACCACGGCAACACCCGGTACCGCGTATTCCACGATCTGGGCGGAACTGCCTTCGACGACCGTGGAGATCTTGGTCGGGAGGATCGCAAGAATGGAGTTGGCAACATGCGCCGCCATCTCCGGATCATCCGCGGTAACTACGATCCTAAAGATCGCCGTATCGCCGACCGTCTCGGTCTTGATCATCTTGGAAAGCTGTTCGTAAGTGAAAGGAAGCCCTGTCTCTTCAATGATCTCTCCCAGAGTATTTCTACTTAACAGGATCACGGAGTAGGTCTCCATCAGGTTATTGACCGCCTTGATATCACCACTGGAAATACTAAGCTTCGCACTGCCCAGCGACAGAGAATTGTTGTTTACATAGAGCATCGCCGAAGAACGATAGGATGTATACACTTTTCTATATGTCCAGTAGAAGGCACCCGCGCCAAGAACCATGGCACAGATCAGTATCGCCCAGGCTTTGGTCCACAATGCCTTGGCTAGTTTAAGAAGATCGATCTCTTCCACATTATTCATTTTTTCTGACGTCATCTTTACTTCTTCCCCAAAAATAAAATAAACCTTATAACACTATATCACATTTGCGGAGTGTTGGAAATGATGTGGGTGAGATAAGTGCTTACTGCTTTTTGAACGCTTCCCGAAAGGATTTCAAATTATTCTTCAGTTCGAAGTTAGTTTACTATTCTTTCATTACTCAAGGCCCATCGATTTACTTTCAGAGATATACAAAACCTATCACGGTGCACCGTGATAGGTTTTGTATTGTTCTCAATAATATTATGTTCTCAGATCGTGCCGCGTTCGATGCCGTAGCGCTTGCAGATCTTCGTGAATTCTTCGGACTGGCCGAAGAAGGCGAGGATGCTGTCTTTTGTCTGGGTGCCTTTGGTGAGTTCGCCGGCCCAGTAGGCAACTTCGGAGTCTTCCGGTGTTCTGTCCATGAAGGTCGTGTAGAGCCTTCGGATGTACTCGTCATTCTTCAGGTTCAGGTTTAGGAACTCTTCACTCTTGAAGAAGTTCTTCGCAGCACTGCATCCGGTCTGCTCGATGTTTGTGAGGGCGAGGGACCAGTACTGGAGGCCCTTCTCCTCCGGGTCTCTTCCGAGGCAGCAGGTGTAGAGTCTCGTCGCGAAATTGATCGCATTTTTGCTGGCGAACTCGGCCTTGTGGTAGAGGGCGCCGGAGCGAACGCCGTAGGTAGCGCAGACGTTGCACCACTCAGTGGACTCGATAAAGTCGTTCACGACATCTCTTCTTGTGGCATCCGTCTTCAGACGCTTCATCCAGTAATCTTTACCAGCCTTATCGGACTCACGGTCGTAGAAGGTGTGGTACAGGATCTCGAGGAAGTCGCTGTCATCCAGTTTTCTGTTCAGGAATTCCGGCGCATCCAGAAGGAAGAATCTTGCGCAGTCAGCACCGTTATATTCTCCGTTCTCGACTTTTTCCACCCAGAACTTCTTGCCCGCCGGCTCGGAAGGACGGTTCAGGGCGACGACATAGAGACGCTCAACGAAATCCTCGAAAGTCGGATCTTTTACCGGCGCCTCCGTCGGAGTCGGCGCTTGGGTAGGAGCCTTCGTAGGCGCCTTGGTCGGAGCTTTTGTCGGTGCCTTAGTCGGGGCCTTCGTAGGCGCTTTGGTCGGAGCCTTAGTTGGTACCTTCGTAGGAGCCTTGGTGGGCGCCTTCGTCGGAGCCTTAGTCGGAGTCTTCGTAGGTGCCTTGGTCGGTGCTTTTGTCGGGGCCTTCGTAGGCGTCTTGGTCGGAGCCTTTGTCGGCGCCTTTGTAGGCGCCTTGGTCGGAACCTTGGTCGGGGTCTTCGTAGGCGTCTTCGTGGGGACCTTCGTCGGCTTCTTGGTCGGCGTAGGGGTCACATCCGGAAGCGGAATGTCGATACCCTTCACAACCGTTCCTTTGTCGAAGGAAATGCCATACGGTCTTTCAACGCGGATCTCCTGGTCGAAGAAATAGTAGAACTTCTTCTCATCATCCAGCTTCATGCCGCCGTTGGCTTTGATCCTATCAAGAAGCGTCTGCTTATCGGCAGCACTCAATACAGAAAGATCCAGCGTTTTCAGCTTGTTGTGATGCAGCGCGCACTTCTGGAGCATGTGAGATGGCAGCTTGATCGAAGTGAGCAGATTGTCATTAGCACCGAGGTATTGAAGGTTATCCAGACCGCTGAGATCCACTTTCGTGATCTTGTTTCTATCAAAGTACAGTGCTTCCAGATTCTTCTGGTTGGAAACATCCAGCTCCGTGATCTCGTTGTCATAGCAGTAGAAATACTTCAGCCCGGTAAGGTATTCAAGTCCTTTTAGAGACTTGACGCCGCGGGAATTGCAGTAAAACCGAGTTAATTTGTCGATTTCATCCTTTGTCAGGAAGCCATCACTTCCCGGTGCGGTTTCAAGAATGCTTGCGCGGAAAGCCGGATCCGGGAAATTCGTGGCATCCACGGCGATCGCATCGAACTGCTGCGGATCAAAGGTGATCTCGCAGTCCGGATTTCCGGGCGAGGGCTTCTTGGTCAGGCGGTTTAATACGCATTTGAGTGTTTTCAGCTTCGTTGACGCGCCAAGTTTGATACTGGTCAGATTGTTATTATTGCAGTTCAAACTGACCAGATCCGGGCAGGCACTGACATCCAGCGACGAAAGCTGGTTTTGCTCGCAATTCAAACCGGTCAGAGCTGTGTTCTTACTAAGATCCAGTTTCTTGATCTGGTTCTTGCCACAAAAAAGGCGTGTCAGTTTCTCATTGTGTGTCACATTCAAAGCCGAAAGAGCGTTATTTCCGCACCTAAGCATATCCAGTTCGGTGTTATTTTTCAGATTGAGCTTGCTGATACTGTTTTCATCTAACTCAAGAGTGGTCAAAGCTGTGTTCGCCGAAACATCACATTCGGTCAGTTTATTGTTTTCGGCACTCAAAGAAATCAATGCAGACAGCGTACTCAGATCCAGATCAGTCAGATGGTTATTGTCACAATCGACGGATTCCAGTTTCGTGCAGCCATCGAGATCAAGGGTCGAAAGCGCATTGTTTTGACAGTACAGGTTTTTCATTTCCCCACAATTGGACAGATCCAGCGCTGTCAGAAGATTTTGTGAGCAAAATAGCTGTTCCAGTTTTGTATTGTTGTTCAGTAGGAGCTCCGTAAGTTCGCATCTCGTACATCTGAGCTTCTGCAGTTCTGGGCAATGGCTGACATCCAGTGTGCCGAGCTTACAATTCGAGCAGTCCAGATAAGTCAGATTGGTTAATTTGCTTACATCCAGGGATGTAAGCTTCGTGCTCCCCAAACTCAATTCTGTGAGCGCTTTGTTATCACCCAGTATAAGCGTCTCAAGCGGACAGGCGTCTGCGTCCAGCACCTTCAGTTTTGGGTTACCGGAAATATCCAGCTTTGTCAGCGGGTTACCATAGAGATCCACTTCGTTCAGAAGTCTGTTCGCGGACAGATCCAGTTCGGAAACATTGTTCCCATGGAGACTCAGTTTCATCAGTTGTGTATTCTTACTCAAGTCGATCGAAGAGATACTGCCTTCCCGAAGATCGAGGATCAGCAATTCCGGCAGAAAGCTTACATCGATTTCTGTCAGGTTGTCCCAATAGCGGACGCTTAGTTCTGTCAGCACAGGGTTTTCCGGCCAGGAAATGTTAGACAGATCAAATGTCGTCATAAAGTCTAAACTCAGTCTTATCAGTTTCGTGTTCTTGGTAAGATCCAGTTCTGTCAAAGGATTCCCGTAGCACAGGAGTTCCTTCAGTTCCGGGTTATGGCTTACGTCCAGTTTGGAAAGATTATTCATTCCGCAGTATAGCTTGACCAGTTTCGGATTCGCACTGACATCCAGTTCCGAAATACCGATCTTATGTATATCCATACTTACCAGCGAGGTGAGTAATTCAATACCTTTCAGGGTCGTGACCGGCGTTTCGGATATATTGATCCAAGTCGCCTTCTCGATTTCATCAGAAGTCAAGCCCGGCTGCCCGTCCGTATTAAATTTCTTCTCTACATATGCGCGGAAGGTCGGATCCGGAAAATTGGTCTCGTCGATGGCGACCACTTCGCCATCTGCCCGGACAGTGCCCAGGGCGGACTTTCCGTCTTTGCTTCGAAGGGCGCTTGCGCCGGCAATGGCGATGCTCATTCCTGTTACCGCGGCCATAACTGCAGAGATTACTTTCGTCTTTTTCATAATCTGTTCCTTTCTTTCGGTGGGGCAGAGGGCGGCCCGCTGGTACTTTTTTGGTGGCTGGGTGCCCTCTGCCACTATACTTTCGGAGCTATAAGATTTGTATCACGGTGCACCGTGATAGGAATTGTATTGTTTCATGTATATATTACTATGCGGCCGTTCTTGTTGGGAAGAATTTGCTCCGATATTCTTCTTCCCAATCCCGCGTTATTGTTACCAGATCGTGCCGCGCTCGATGCCGTACTTTCTGCAAATCGCCGTGAATTCTTCGGACTGGCCGAAGAAGGCGAGGATGCTGTCGCGGTTCTGATTGTCGTTTGCGATCTCGCCGGCCCAGTAGGCGACTTCCGATCCTTCCGGTTCACGATCCATGAAGGTCGTGTAGAGTCTTCGGATGTACTCATCGTCTTTAAGGTGCAGATTAAGGAACTCTTCACTCTTGAAGAAGTTCTTCGCGGCGGTGCAGCCGGTCTGCTCGATGTTGGTGAGGGCAAGCGCCCAGTACTGAAGGCCCTTCTCCTCCGGCTCTCTTCCGAGGCAGCAGGTGTAGAGTCTGGTTGCAAAGTTGATCGCGTTCCTGCTGGGGAACTCGGCGCCGTGGTAGATGGCACCGGAGCGCACGCCGTAAGTAGCGCAGACGTTGCACCATTCGGTGGACTCGATGAAGTCGTTCACGACATCACGTCTGGATGTACCTTCTTCCAGACGGTTCATCCAGCACGCCTTACCGGCTTCATCGGACTCGCGGTCATAGAAGGTGTGATACAGGATCTCGAGGAAGTCACTGTCGCCGAGATTTCTGTTCATGAACTCCGGCGCATCGAGAAGGAAGAATCTCGCGCAGTCGGCGCCGTTATACTCCCCGTTCTCGACTTTCTCCACCCAGAATGCCTTACCTTCCGGCTCGGAAGGACGGTTCAGGGCGACTACGTAGAGACGCTCAACGAAATCTTCGAAAGTCGGATCCTTGATCTCCGCTACATCCGCAACCTTGAACGTTACCGTGATGGAAGAATGGTTACCATACAGTGTTGTTCCCGCTTCAGGATCCTGCTCGAGAACGGTCTGATCCTTCATGGGATCGGTATTCTCGATCCATTCGATCTTATAGGTTATTTCATCAAAGCCATGCTTCTTCAATTCATCGTCCACAGTCTTCTTCGCCTCCTCCAGATTCTTTCCGATCACATCCGGCATGGTGGCCGGTGGGAGCGGAGTCGGGTTCTTCGTCGGGCTCTTGGTAGGCGCCTTCGTGGGGGCTTTGGTAGGAGTCTTCGTGGGTGCCTTGGTGGGCGTCTTGGACGGAGCGGCGGACGGTGGTGCTGATGACGTTAGTCATTTTCGGTGCCAGAATTGCGGCAGCCGAGACGGTTACGGTGATTCCGCACAGTAATGCCAGGAGACGTTTCTTCATTTTTCTACCCTCACTAATCCCAAATTAACAACCTTTTATCAGTTTGTACAACTGATGCCAGTATGAATATACCACAGGCCGGGGTGGGGTTAAACAGGGACGGTAGGGGTTTTTAGGGGGAGTATTTCGGTTTTTGGTGGGGGTAGGGGTTTGGGGGTGGGGGCGGCGGGCGCGCGGAATGAATCAATCGCGGCCGTCGGCAGAAAACTATGTTTGCAGGCATTTCTGCCGAACAAGGCGCGCGACCGGCCGGCACAAAGGTATGGCAAGTGCTTTTCAAACAGATAATTATTCGATGTAGTCGAACTCGAGGTCGTAGATCTTGACGGGGTCGCCTTCTTTGACGCCGGCTTTTTCGAGGGCGTCGATGACTCCGTTTTTGCGGAGGGTGCGCTGGAAGTAGGCGAGAGATTCGGGGTCGTCGAAGTTGGTGGACTCGAGGACGACGCGGATCCAGTCGCCGAGGACGCAGTAGACGCCGTCTCGGATCTCGATGGTGAACTTCTCTTCCGGTTTGAATTCGTAGAGGGTCTCCTCTTTCGCTTCCTCGATGAGGATCGTGGGCGGGAGAGTATGGATCATGGCGGCGACGTGGTTGACCAGTTCCTGAGTGCCTTCGGAGATGGCGGCGCTCATGAGGAATACGTCGTAGCCTCTTTTCTTCATTTCGTCTTCAAACTCCTTGATCTTCTCGGGGTCAGCCTGGTCGATCTTGTTGCCGACCACGACCTGGGGACGGGTCTCGAGGAGCGGGTTGAACTGGCGGAGTTCTTCGTTGATCTGATCGAAGTCGGAGATCGGGTCTCTGCCGTCCTGAGCGGAGACGTCGACGACGTGGATCAGAAGGCGGGTGCGCTCAATGTGGCGGAGGAAGTCGTGGCCGAGGCCGTTGCCTTCGCTGGCGCCCTCAATGAGGCCCGGGATATCGGCGACAACAAAGCTGGTGTCACCGACGCTGACGACGCCGAGCATGGGCTCGAGGGTCGTGAAGGGATAGTCCGCGATTTTCGGTTTTGCCGAGGTGATCACGGAGAGCAGTGTGGACTTGCCGGCGTTCGGGAAGCCGACGAGACCTACGTCTGCGATGAGTTTGAGTTCTACGGAAACGTCCAGTTCTTCACCGGGCACGCCGGCTCTGGCGAACTTCGGTGCCTGGCGGATGGCGTTACTGAAGTGGATATTGCCCTGACCGCCGCGGCCGCCCTTGGCAATGATCTCCTCCTGTCCTTTTTCCGTGAAATCGGCAATGACTTTGCCGGTCTCGAGGTCCTTGAGGATGGTGCCGACAGGTACGCCGATGCGCAGATCCTCGCCACCTTTTCCGTACATTTTCCGGTTCATGCCGTTGCTGCCGTTCTCGGCGACAAACTTGTGCTTGAAGCGGAAGTTCTGGAGCGTGGTCAGTTCCTCAGTGGCGTAGAAGATCACGTCGCCGCCTTTGCCACCGTCGCCGCCGTCCGGGCCGCCGTTCGTGACAAATTTCTCTGTGTGAAACGATACCATTCCGTTACCGCCGTCGCCGGCTTTGATGTGGATTTTCGCGTGATCGATAAACATGACACTGCTCCTGTTCTTTCTTGATTGATTTCCTGCGGCGGGGCCGCAGGCGTTCCGGGCCGGGGGCCAAGCGGGGCCCGGTGCTTCTCGCCGTTGGGATAAAAAAGGTTGCCCCGGTGCAATATTCTTGCTACTTGAGGCAACCCTTCTGTTTACTTATTCACCGGACAAGGTTTGTCATTGTCAGCCGGGAGAATTACTCTGCCGGATAAACGCTGACCTTTTTCTTGTCTCTGCCCAGACGCTCATACTTTACGTGGCCGTCGATACGTGCATACAGTGTATCGTCAGAACCGATGCCTACGTTTGTACCCGGGTGGATCTTAGTGCCGCGCTGTCTTACGAGGATGTTGCCGGCGAGAACTCTCTGGCCGTCACCCTTCTTTGCGCCAAGACGCTTAGCATTAGAGTCACGACCGTTCTTGGTCGAACCCATACCCTTTTTATGAGCGAAGAGTTGCAAATTCATTTTTAACATGGTCAAGCCCTCCATTTTCTCATTTTCTCTTTGTTGTGACTTGCAGATACTTGGTGCCGTAGTCCTGCTTTACGCTTTCCTCTACGTCGAGTATCCCCCGCACGATCGTCTTTAGGATGATGTTCGCGGTGTTTCTTTCTTCTTCCGATGCGTGATCCGGTATAAAGACTTCGCAGAAATTGCTTTCATTGCCTGTGACCAGATAGTGGTCCGTCCAGCCTAACTGCTCTTCCAGGGCATTTGCCGCTGTGGTGAAGAGTGTGGAGATCGAAGCGCAGATGATATCTTTTCCTTCTTTCTCATATCCTGCGTGGCCTTCTGTGGAGAAGCCGAGGATGTTGCCGGTCTTGTCTTTCCAGATGATGATCGAAATCATGATACAAGCACAACCTTCTTTAATGTTCTATCTCGTAGGATCAGCCGATCTCTTCGATGCGAACGCGTGTATACGGCTGTCTGTGGCCATTTGTTCTTCTGTAGCCCTTCTTAGCCTTGTACTTGAATACGACGATCTTCTTGTTCTTGCCCTGCTTAACGATCTCGCCCTTAACTGTAGCCTTAACATCAGCTCCGGCCTTGATGCCGTTATCGTCAGCAACTGCGATTACCTGGTCGAATGTTACCTTATCACCAGCCTCGCCTTCGAGCTTCTCTACGAAGATCTCATCGCCTGCGGCAACCTTGTACTGCTTACCGCCTGTAACAATTACTGCATACTGCATAAAACGTTTCCCTCCTGTTCATCCAGTCTCGCTGCTCTTCCAAGGCACTGTTCTTCTTTTTCTAAATCCCCGAAGTATCGGAGTTTTCTTGAAAAAGGCACAGATTTAGAAGCCCGGCACATGCGGTCACCGAGATAGAATACCACGGGAGAGGGGGTACGTCAAGGAAAAATACGGAAGTTTCATATAAATATATAGCTTTACTATATTACCATTTTTCGCGGCGGCGCGCGAGTTTTTGCGGAAGCCTCCGCTGTCCCTGCACAGCGGGGCGGCGGCGGAGCAGCTACGCAGCGGCGAGGCGGGGCGGGGGCGCGACTACGCGTCTTCCGGATCGGCCGGGGCTTCGGGCGCTTTTTTCATTTCGAACCAGAAGGTGGTGTCGAAGGTGTTGCTTCTGCATCCGTACTTCGCTTTATGGAGTTTCAGGATACTCTTATTGACGGAGAGGCCGACGCCGTTACTGCCGAAACGGGAGGTTCTGGCGGTGTCGGTCTTATACATGGGATCCCAGATCTTCTTTAGGTCTTTCTTACTGATCCCCTGGCCGTCGTTGGTGATGCGGAAGGTAATGCTTCGGCCGTTATCGGATAGTTCGATCTTCACTTTTTCTTTTCCGTACTTGACGGCGTTGGAGAGGAAATTTCCGATCAGGATCTTCATCATTTCGAGATCGGCATATACAAGATATTCCGCGTCCTCTTTATCCGGCAGGACAGACACCTCCATATGCTTCTCCGAAATAAGAGGATCCAACCTCCGGAGCAGTGCTTTTGACAAAGAAAGGAGATCCACATCTTCCTTCTGGGGCTCGCGGTCGCCGGAGTCCAGGCTCGAGAGGTCCAGGAGATTACTGACCATTTTCGCCATGTGGTCGACCTCCGTGGTGATGTTTTCCGCATACTGCCGGCGGTCGTCCTCGTCGATGTATTCCCAGTTTTCAACGTAGGCGCGGGTCACGGCGAGAGGCGTCTTGAGGTCGTGGGCAATGCTCCGGGTCAGCTGGCGGGAACGGAGCTCGAAATTTCTCCGCTCACGGTACATTTTGCGCGACACGAGGATCACCATGATCTCCAGCGCGAGGAGGACGATGGCGAAGAGAATGTACTCCACGAGGTTCCGCTCGAGCACGATCTTCATGGGGTTAAAGGTGTAGGCAGCGTAGATCGCGACCGGTATTTCCCCGGCATTGTAGTTGATCCCGATGACCTGATATGACAAAAACCAGCCCTGCTCCAACGAGTCGACGGTCAGATCGCCCTTGGACCACCTTTCGTAGAATTTTTGAAAGACTTCGGCAGCTTTTCTGTCCAGCGCTGCCTGACCTTTCTCGGGAGACATATTCACATACTCCGCGTAGATTTCTCTCGAACTCTGCCAGTCATGGGCGTTCTGGGAGCCCTGGGTGACCGCGAGTTCCGGGGTGCCGATGCGGTATGTCGTGAAGTCGCCGCCTGCGGTGGTGCGGAAAGTGATCGTGCCATCGAAGATGAAGGTTTCGTCGCACTGCGCGTTGATGTCCAGGTCCCAGAGCTGGTCGGATCCGGCTACATCTTCAAAGGAATCGTCGACAAGGATGATCTTTGCGTCTTCTATGTCCATCAGGGTCGCGCTCGTCTTCGAATCGGTCTCGTACACATAGTTATAGAGCCGGATGTAGTCGCTTGCGGCAAGGGTTCTCTCCTGCCCGTCATTCCAGATCAGTTCACCGTGAAAGCCAAAGTTTCTGTCGCGCTGGGAGGCGACCTTCCATGTTCCGAAGTAAAGGCTCTTGATCGTTTCCGGGAAATCGCCGGCTTTGTCCGGCCAGCGAAGGTCAAGCATATCCCCTTCAAGAGCGCATTTGGCCATGTACTCGTCGTTTACCTGGTCGATCTTGAGGTACGTGAAGAAAAGCACGCCCAAAAGGGCGGCTACGAGTATCAGGGCGCCGATGATGGCTGTGAGTCGTATGTAATGCTTCTTCATGTGTTCCTTTTCCGGGCGTTCCTTCCTGAAAACGGGCGGTGACGTTATGTTATGTTTTTCTGTTCAGGCACAGTATAGTGCAACGGTGTGTAGTTTGTGTGTAGGTTGTAGGTGCGAGCGCAGCGAGCAGCTACACGCGAGCGCGACGGGGCGCGGACAGCGTGCAGGCGGAGCGGCGCCAGCATTTGCGAGCGACGGCAGACTGCGGGCGCCGGGCCGGGGGCGCGGTGCGCAGAGGCGCGGGGTACGGCAGGCTGCAAGCGCGGGCAAGAGCCGGGACGGATGCAGGACCTTACGGCCGGGGCGAGTGCGATCAGCGCGCGGCGGTGCGCGGGGGCGGCTGCACAAGATCCGAGCAGGCAGCGAGCGGGTGCTGCGTGGCGGGCCAGGTAGCTCTCACACTTTAGTTTATTATATCGCTACCGCATTACAGAATAAACTATAGCGCGCGGCCGCGTTGTGCAAGCTGAGGCTGGGCAGGCGTCGAGCGGACGCGGACGCCATGCATGCTTACTTTCACTTACTATAGAGTTACTGCTTTACAGAATAAAACTATGTACGACTGCTTCAGCGGCGGCCGCGGTGCGCGAAGATCTTCCAGAACAAGAAGGCAAGAACAAGAAGCAGAAAGACGCCGAATATGGTCAGTGCCACGTTTCCATTCACGATTCCGAAGTATAGACAGATGGTCACCAACCCACCATAGAAAACGGTAAGGAAAACTATTGCCAGGATCCGCACGATCAGGGGCTTTCTTCTGTTCCCCGCGGTTTCGATGGAACCACCGATCAGAAGTTCAGCAAAAAACTCAATAAGAAACTCCATAACTTATCCTCTTTCGTATAAGGCTCGCGGAGCCCGCGCCAAGCTGCGCCTCCGCGTTTCATGTTTCTGATGGTAACACGCCGAGGTTAATATATTGCAAAACGGATATAAAGATTGGGTAAAGGTGGGAGCGGAGGCGGGCGGGGCCTGACTGAAAGGAAGGGCCGCGCCGGCGGCGCGCCGCCGCGCGCAGCGCGGGCGCGGGGAACTGTGATCCGCTGCTATACAAGGTTAGGAGGTCCGATTAAAACGACAGCAGTGATCAGCTGCTATAAGGGATTTGGGGCGTCCGATCATTCTCGAAAAGCACTCTCTCGCGGGGCATGTGTGTTGAATCCTGAAACAATCCGATATAAGCATACATTTCGGACCTCTTTTCGACCCCATTGTATGTTACGTTTTGCAGAAACATATTTTACGCATGCACTTGTCAAGAAAAGAATGCTGAAACCACTGAAAACTGTATGTTCAAAAGCAGTTTTTTGAATAAACAACACACATCGTTCTCGAGCCACCATGCCGCAACTGCTTGAAAAGCACTCTCTCCCCCCGATCCGACCCGTCTGCTCTTCCCCAAGCATAAAGAAACCCCTTGCGATGTAGATCGCAAGGGGTTATTTCATTTTAGTGATAGCAGACGGTTCAGATCGATCCGCGTTCGATGCCGTACTTTTTGCAGATCTTCGTAAACTCTTCGCTCTGTCCGAAGAAGGCGAGGACGCTGTCGCGGGTCTGGCGGCCGCCGGCGATCTCGCCGGCCCAGTAGGCAACTTCGGAGGCCTCGGGCTCTCTGTCCATGAAGGTCGTGTACAGGCGTTTCAAGTATTCTTCATCGGACGTCTTTAATCCTTTAAACTCGGCTGATGTGAAGAATTCGCGAGCAGCACTGCAGCCGGTCTGCTCGAGATTGGTCAGTGCCAAACTCCAGTACTCGAGTCCCTTCTCCTCCGGATCTCTTCCGAGGCAGCAGGTGTAGAGGCGTGTTGCGAAGTTGATCGCGTTCTTGCTCGCGAATTCAGCTTTGTGCCACTGCGCGCCGGAGCGTACACCGTAGGTGGCGCAGATGTTGCACCACTCGGTGGATTCGATGAAGTCGTTGACGACATCGCGGCGCGAGGTGCCGTTTTCGAGGCGGTCCATCCAGTAGGCCTTTCCGTCTTCATCGGATTCGCGGTCGTAGAATGTCTTATAGAGGATCTCGAGGAAGTCGCTGTCACCGAGACCGCGGTTCAGGAATTCCGGCGCATCCAGCAGGAAGAAGCGGGCGCAATCAGCGCCGTTATATTCTCCGTTTTCTACTTTCGAAACCCAGAACTCCTTGCCTGCTTTCTCGGAAGCACGGCCGAGGGCGACGACGTAGAGACGCTCAACGAAGTCTTCGAAGGTCGGATCCTTTACAGGGACTGCCGGAGTCGGGGTAGGTTTACCCGGTTTTGTAGTCGGTTTGCCGGGCTTCGGCGTAGCGGTCGGCTGGCCTGGTTTCGGAGTTGCCGTCGGCTTACCCGGCTTGGTAGTCGGAGTAGGCTTGCCCGGGACGCCGGTCGGCGCACCGGTTGGTGCAGTGGTCGGCGCTTTTGTAGGAGACTTCGACGGAACCTTGGTAGGCACCTTGGTCGGTGCTTTTGAAGGCTTCGGGGTAACGGTCGTTTTCTTAGAAGGTGTCGGCGTCGCTGCTTTTCCTGTAGGCTTCGGTGTTACAGTGGTCTTTCCGCCCTTGGGGGTCGGGGTTGGCGTCGGGGTGCCGGCCTTTTTGGAAGGAGTCGGGGTAGAAGCTTTCTTAGTCGGAGTCGGCGTTGAAGGCTTCTTTGTCGGTGTCGGGGTGGCAGGCTTCTTAGTCGGAGTCGGCGTATTTTCTGTCGTGAAGAACTGTACTTCCCTGCCGCAATCGATGCGGGTAATGCCGTGGTATTCGGAACTCTCGTAAGGCTCGTAACCATAGCCAAGCGCGCCATGGATTCTACCGCTGTAGTAGTATTCTTTCCGGGTTCCGTTGATACATGCGTTCAGGTAAGGGTTTTCCCCGATCTTCAGATAGCTGATATCGTTCCCGTAGCATTTCAGATAGCGGAGTGTGCTGTTCTTGTAGATCGTAAGTGAAGTCATCTCCTCGTTGAACGCGCAATCCAGATCCGTAAGATTCGCAGCTCCGGTCACATCCAGGCTTCTGATGTTGTTATACGGGCAGTACAGTTTTTCCAGCGAAGGCAGATTGGATATTGTCATCCTGGTAAGCTTATTATTCTCACAGCGGACCTTCTTCAATGCAGTATGGTCCTTCAAAACTAAAGACGTAAGCTGATTATTCTCCACATTCACTGTTTTCAGAGAGACAGCTCCGGTCAGCGTTAACGACGTAAGGGAATTCTTACTTGCTTCGAGGTTTTGGAGAGGCGCACAATCCGAAACATCCAGAGAAGTAATGGCATTATTGGTACAGTTAATTTCCCCAAGTGAAACGCATCCTTTCACGATCAGCGTCTTCATATTGTTGTTCGCGCAGTACAATCCACCGAGTTTCGAGCAGCCTGTAAGATCCAGTTTAGTAATATTGTTGTTCGAACAGCTTAGACCTTCAATATTCGTCAGATTTGTCAGATCGAGCACGCTGATCTTGTTGTCATAGCAATCAAGACTTTTCAATGATGTATCATTGGCCAGCAGCAACTTTTCGATGCCGCAGTGTATACAGAAAATTTTGGTCAGCGCCGTGCAGCCGGAAAGATCCAGCGTCGCAATATCGTTTCCCTCGCAGTTTACGTACTGCAGATTCGGGAGATTCTTGGCCTTTAAAGTCGTGATCTTCGGGGAAGTATCGTTGTCACCGGAGCCGCTGTGCGCACAGCGCACACTCTCAAGCAAAGTATTGTTGGAAAGATCCAGCGTCGTAAGTCTCGTATCATCGCACTCAAGAATAGTCAGTTTCGTATTCTTCGAAAGATCCAGTTTCGAAATGCCGGTATCACTGCAGTAAAGCTTCTCCAGCGCCGCACAGGCGGTAACATCCAGGGAAGAAAGATTGTTGTTGTTGGAACAATTGAGTCTATAAAGTTTCGTAGCAGTCGAAAAGTTGAGCGAAGGAATCGCGTTATTCTCCCCATAAAAATATTCCAGCTTGGACATATTCTTCGGCAAGGTCAGGGACGAAATATTGTTGTCGGCACAGCTGAAATCCTCAAGATTGATCAGATTATTCAGATTCAAGGAAGTCAGCTTGTTATTGGCACAGTAAAAAGTCGTGAGCGCGCAGGAGTCGGTATTCGGGAATGTGATCCCCGTGAGACCAAGGTACGAACAGCGCATATCCTGGAGAGCCGTATTCTTGGACAGATCCAGTTTCCCAAGGGACAGTGCTTTTGACGCAGAAGAGCTGAGATTCGCTGTCACCAGCTTCGGGTTATTCGTCAGATCAAGCGAGGTAAGGCTATGCTCTCTCGCTGACAGTGTGACCAGCTCCGGCGCACCGGACAGATCCAGTTTAGTCAGGTTTTTATTGTATTCGCAGTTGATCTTCGTCAGGTTGGGATTATCCGTAAACGCCAGCTCTCCGATATCGTGATAACTCACATCGATCGTCTTCAGCTGCTTGGCACCGCCAACGTAACAAGACGTCAGAAGCGCATAGTTATTATAATCGTGACGCTGCTCGTTGCAGTCCAAGGTCTCGAGCATGATATTGGAAGAAAGATCCAAAGAGGTGATCATGTTATTGCGAAGCTCCAGCTTCGTCAGACCCCATGCACGGGTAGTATCCAGCTTGCTGATTTGAGTTCTTTTCAGCGACAGTGTATGAAGGCTCATCATGCCCGTCAGGTTAAGAGTCCCTGTGATCGGCGTGTCTTCGATCTTCAGGTTCACAAGATAAGTCTTGCCGGTGATATTCAGGGTCGTATTCTTACCGTTTAGGATGGTAAGACTCGTCACACCCGGAACCTTAGTAAGATCGATATTCGGTGCTGTACAACCGCTCAGCGTGATCGTTTCTATATTAATGAAAAAATGAATGCCTTCCGTGGACGAAAACGATGCGTTGGAAAGACTGAAATTCCGTGCCTTCCGCTCTGACGGCGTAAGAATACCATCCCCATTGGTATCATATATCCTGATCGCGTTGCGGAACCCTTCGTCCGGGAAATTCGTCTCGCTGATCGCAATATTCTGATCGGAAACATATTCATCGGCCAGTACTTTGCACTCCGACTTTTTCGGCGTCAAAAGCACTGCGGCCGCGATGCATGCCGCAACCACACAGCATGCCGCTGCTGAGATTTTTCTCATAATTTTTCTCCTTCTTCTTTCAAAAGCCTCTTCTTGCTATCCGAAGTATACCATGTAAAGAAGGAAATACAAAGGAATTTCATAAGGCGCGGGAAAGATTTACCTTCCGGTCGTGCCGCGCCGCCAGGGAGCCCGGGGCCCGGGATCCGCCCGTTCAGATCTTCTTCACCGATGCGCCGAAGTCAATGACCGCTTTAAGCCTTACATTTCGCGGTGCGCCTTCGTACTCGCCTCTCATTCTCTCAAGGAGCATACGGGCGGCGGTTTGGCCGATCTTTCGGATCGGCTGGATGCCGATGGTCAGAGTCGGGTTATATACGTGGGCGATGGTCTGGTTTTCAAAACCGACGAAGGAGACGTCCTCCGGGATCTTGAGGTGCTTCTCGTTGGCGTACATCACGGCGCCGCAGGTCAGGTCGTTACCGCTGGCAAAGACGGCCGTCGGCGGTTCTTTCAGATTCATGAATCGCATCATGGCGAGGTATCCGCTCTCTTCGGAAACGTTCTCGAGATGGATGAGCTCGGAAGACGGTTCGATGCCCGCTTTTTCGAGGGCTTCCTTGTAGCCGCGGACGCGGTCGTCGGTAGTGTTGACGCCTTCCTGTCCGCCGATGAAGCCGATGCGTTTATGGCCGTTATCGATGAAGTGCTGGGTGATGCGGCAGGCGATGTCCACGTTATCGATGGTCACGGTGTCGCAGGAGATCTCGGGATCTTCAATGTCCACGAACACGATCGGTACGTCCGCTTTGGCGGCCCGGTCGATGTCTTCCTGGTGCACGCCGATGGGCTGCATGATGATGCCGTCGATCTGCTTGTTAATAAGGAAATTGATCTTATCGGAGGCGCCGGTGGGATCCGTCTGGGAATAATCGCAGATGATCGTGCTGTAGCCGGAGTTATAAAGTTCCTGGTCAATGCAGGAAAGGATGGATACACCGTAGTAGTCGGCCAGGCTAGGGATCAGGACGCCGACGCTCATGGTCTTTCGGGTCTTCATGCCGCGGGCTACGGTATTGACCTGGTAGTTTAAGGTCTCGATGGCATTTTCGATCTGCACACGGTTTTCTTCGAGCACATTGCCGCCGTTGATGAACTTACTGACTGTGGATATAGAGACACCGGCCATCTTGGCCACATCTTTGATCGTCGAAGACATAGAACCTTCCTCCCGCTTGACTATGCCTGAAGCCTTATCGGCCTTCGCTTAAAACATCATCCAGAAAAGGCCCGCATACAGTACCACCGAGAGTACTTCCCCAAGCGCGCCCCGCTTCGTGATCCGCCGTAAGAAAGCACAAACCAGTAACGATGCGGCCAGGATCACGATCTGCAATGAACATACTTCCTTATCCATTATAATCGAGAAAAGCAAACAAATCACCATCGGAACGAAACGTATCGCGGAAAATCTTACGGAATCCAGAACACCGTTCCCCTGCCCCTGTGCTTTCATGTAGAAAGAATCGGTCTTGTCGAGCATGAAAACAGAGAATCCGAGCATGACGGAAAGAAGGACCGCGATCACAAGAAGCAGGCTGAAGCGAAGGATCACCGTGCCTCTCCAAAGAAGCGTGAGAAGGAAGATATCGAGGAACACTGCTGCCACGAAAACGATCTGCATCGGGAACATCGCGCGGTGGGCGCGGACATCTTTCTTTGGGAGTTTTCTTAAGTATCTTAATAAGAAAAAAGCACTGGCAAAGAAGGAGAAGAATACCCAGATGAGGAGCACGTGTTTGACGTGGGAGGGATCCTTGACCACGAAGAAGCAGCCGATGACGGCGAAGATCCCGCCCAGAAGCAGAAGGAGCCCCAGAAGGTGGACCAGAGAGGCCTTGTACTTCACGAAGATGGAGCGGTTCTTGAGCTTGAGCCGTCCGTCCGGGGAACGGCGGGTCTGTTCTTCTTCTTTTTCGAGGGCTTCCTTGTCCATGGTCTTTCTCTTTCCGGAAGGAAGGGTCGCCACGTAAAGGAAGAATGCGATCACCACGAACATGGTGCACAGGACCTTCATGACCCAGATCCACATGGGGGCGCGGGTCAGTCCCTGCTGTTCGAGGGCGTGGTTCTTAATGTAATTGGCCAGGTACGACTGGACCACCGGGTTAATGAGCGTCATGGTACCCGCCAGGTCCCGGGATTGGAAAATGCCGGAATAGGTGCCGAAATAGCGGGTCGCATCCGGAGAGATGTGCAGCGTCATGCCGCGGGAGTCGGTAAAGACGCCCTGGGTGAACTTCGTGTCTTCGCCGGAGAGCCGCTCGTAGAGAGTATTGGCTTTCGACTTCTCTTCCGCGAAAATGCAGATATCGGTGGCCGGAACTTTCGTTCCGAGATCGGAAAGGTCTTCTTCATCGGGGATCACCGGAGAAAGCAGGACCAGTGTCTTGATCCTTGTATCCTCTTTCGCAAGTGTAAGTCCCGAGAGCGCATAGTCTCCGTCACAGACGAGCACCAGTGTGCCCGCCTTCTTCTCTTTCGCGACACGGTCGAGCCGTGCTTTCATGGCATCCGGCGAGAGATCCTCACCGATGGAATAGTCCGAGGAAATATCGAGAGCAGAGAACATCTGCCTATAGTCCATCTGCGGGAAGATCCGGTCCTCATCGATAAAGAGCACCGCCGCCACGCCGGAATCCGCATCGCCTCTTTTCGGCAGGAAAAGATAAAGTGACATCACAAGGAGCATCACGATCAGAACGATTACGGAAACGAGGCGGATGACCTTAACTTTCTTCATGGATCACTCCATCGCCGCCAGTCTGTCGCCCAGGGAACGGATGTCCTCCGGTCCGAGGATCAGGATCATGTCGTCGGGCTGCACGCACTCGGACAGTTTTTCGACGATCTCATCTTTCGAGTTGAAGAAGATGGCATGACCGCCTCTTCTGTTGATCTCATCGGCGATATCTTTACTTGAGATCGTGCCCGGATTGACCTCACGGTCGGAGAAGATCTCGTCAAAGAAAACATCTTCGCAAGGCAGAAGCGAGGTGACATAATCCTCGAAAAGCATCTGCGTGCGGTTGAATGTCAGGGGCTGGAAGACCACCCATGTCTTCTTGTGCGGAACATGGGATGCGGCATCGAGTGTGGCTCTTGCTGCACTCGGGTGATGCGCATAGTCGGTGACGATCATGGCACCCTTGAATTTACCCTTGATGGTAAAACGGCCCTCCGCACCGGTAAACTCGGACAGTGCTTTTGCCGCCGCCTCTTTCGTACCGCCGGCCAAAGATGCGCAAGCGATGGCGGTCAGGGCGTTATAGACATTGTGCTTGCCCGGAATGGCGAGCTGGATATGTGTGTACGGACGGCCTTTGTACAGGACATCAAAACCGGCGCAGCCGTTGGTGTACTCGATATTGTCGGCGGCGAAGTCCGGCTCACTGCCGTACTCTTCGACTCCTTCGCCCTTAAGGCCGGTAGTCGTAATGTGCGGCATCGGAAGGCCGAGGGCTTCCCTGTACTTCGGCATACGCTTGACGGATTCGGTCACGTTCTTGTCGCCGGCCGGGATCACGAGGTTTCCGTCAGCCGAGATCTTCTCGGAGAACTGGGCGAAGACATCGATGACATCGTCGATGGTCGGATAGCAGTCCACGTGGTCGTGGTCGATGTTCGTGATCGCCGCGATGGTGGAATAGAACTCGAGAAAAGATCTGTGGTACTCACAGGCTTCGGAAACCAGAAGCTGGTCTTTGGAGCCCAGGTGCACGTTGCCGTTAAAAGCATAGAGCTCGGCGCCGAGGTGCACGGTCGGGTTCAGTCCGGATGCCAGAAGGATCAGGGAGACCATGGATGTGGTGGTGGTCTTGCCGTGTGTTCCGGAAATGTTGATGACGTTTCTAAAGTTCTTCGTGATCAGGCCGAGGAAAACGGAACGCTCCATCACCTCAAGGCCGTTTTCTTTTGCATATTTCAATTCGGGATTGCCCGGAAGGATCGCCGCAGTGTGGACGACGATGTCCGGCTTAAAGGAGATCAGGTTCTCTTCACTGTGCTGCCCGAATACGGTGATACCGACCTTTTTCAGATCTTCTGTACGCTCCGACGGATGCATATCCGATCCTGCGACTACCATGCCGTAGTTTAATGCGATCCTGGCCAGACCGCTCATACTTATCCCACCGATTCCTACAAAGAAGACTCTCTTGCCAGAGGCCAGTTCCTTCATGCCCATTCCTTATCATCCTCACAATTTTCATTAACTTCAAAAGGGCGCATATTTTTGCACCATATGCTATTATACCCTACTTTCTCCCACGCAACGATGAGGGTCATGTCATTTTTATTTACAATCTTATTTCAAATAATCAAATCAGGAAGTGAAAAAATCAAAAAAGTGTGCTATCCTTATGCTGTATTAATGTGGGGTTGTTTCAGTCATTCCTAGGGGAGGCTATATGGAGATAACTGGAATAGTAGTTCGTAAACTGACCTTCGAAAACCGCATGCGGGCGGTGGTGTCGATCACGCTCGATAACATGTTCGCCGTGCACGATATCAAGGTCATTCAGGGGGGAAACGGTCTTTTCGTAGCCATGCCCAGCCGTCGCACGCAGGATGGTGAGTATAAGGATATCGTCCACCCGATCAATTCGCAGTTCCGTGAGAAGATCTCGGAACAGATAATTGCGAAGTACAAGGAAGCGCTGGCCGAATACCTGGCAAGTATCGGCGCGGTAGATGCTTCTGCTCTGAAGGGCACCGTGACCCTGAGGGATTCAGATCCTTCGAAGAACACGGATGAGGAATAAGGGACCGGGTTTTCCGGTTTTGGCAAAACCGGGGTTTTCCCGGTTTTTTAAAAGTGAGCCGGACATGCCGGTTCAAGGAAAAGGGAACCGGAGTTTTCCGGGCTTATGAGGGAATAGGAGAGTAAGGATGAAAAAGAAGATCGCTCTGGTCGTCTGCTGCGCGCTTGCGCTGTCGGCGACCGGTTGTCCTGCCGATACCACAAACGGCACAAGAACCACACGAGAAACAAAGGAACCGAAGATCACGACGGAGGAGACTACGGAAGACCCGACCGAGCCGACCGATGACCCGACAGAGACAACTTCGGAAACCGAAGAGACCACGAAGGAAACTTCCGAGACCACCGAGACGTCCGAGACCACGAAGGAAACTTCCGAGACATCGGAGACCACATCCGAAACCTCTGAAACTTCCGACACTTCCGAAACCACGAAAGAAACTTCGGAAACGACAGAAGAGTCCTCTTCCGCTACAGCCGCTCCGACCGGCACACCTTCGGGCTCGAAAGACACACTTCCCGCCAAGAGTGCTTTTGCCGTGGACAATAATGCCAAGCGGATCAAATTCGACCACGACCCTCTGACCTTCGCCTATGCGACGAAGGACTACGATACATCGGACGGGAAATACAGATCCCCGTACGTATCCACATATATCGACATCCTCTATATCATGGAGACCGGGTACGAAGCGCTGGGCGAGAGCATCGCCAACGATCAAAAAGCCATTCAGTACGACTACTCCACCTCATACCGGGAAGCCAAGAACAATTTTGACGACGTGGAGGACAACAATCCGGAGGATCTTAAGAACTTCTTCAATAAGCTCGAAGTTTTCCCGGTCAGAAGAGACAGCCAGATCTTCTCTTATGTGTACAGCTTCGAAGAACCCAATTACGGTATCACCTACAAGGCATCCAATTTCGTATCCTCGACCGGTGACCGGATCTACTTCGATGACGTCATCACCGATAAAGAGGCACTGATCAAGTATCTCGAGAAGAACGGCATGTCAGAAGACAATGACTATACGAAAGAGCTTTTCACGAGCATCCGTTACAGTGCGACGCAGTTCGTTCTCAATTATGACTCGATCATCCTGCGGCCGGAGGGCAAGGGGATCGTTATTTCGGCAGCGGAAGGCCAGGATTTCCTGGATATGCGGTATTTCGGCACGGCGCCGGAGAGATATTCTCTTTTCTTCGATTCCAATACGCACAAACTGACCTGGGATTTCGACGGAAACGGCACGCTTGATACGCTCTACTATACCCTTTCGGACGGGCGCTTCACGCTGGGCTCCGTGGATCTGAACTATAACGGCAATGAAATGCAGATGGATCTGAATATCCTGGGCGGCGGTCCTTACGGTGTCAGCCCTTACTGTGAGCAGGCCGTGGTCATGTATGACGGATCTGACTTCTATCTTTATATAATCTATAACGAGGAAGACGATATCATGAGCGCCAATATCTGCCGCTTCTCTTCTTCCGGATTTGAATACGTGGGATATTGCGATAGCATGGATCTCCGCCATGAATACTGCGTGGACCCGGACGGATTCCCGATCTACGACAGTATCGGCATTGCGGGATATGTGGGCTTTACGAATACACTCGCCACGACCGGCAATAACGGCATACCGAAGGAAGTGATCCCGTACTATGATTTTTCCAATATGGACAGATTCTTCCTCACCACCAAGGTGGAGCTTACGGGTAAGAGATACGAGACGGGCTACGGGGTAACGGACGAGGACGTCACGCTTAAGACCGATACCACGGTAACTCCGGCCTTCTATCTTCCGAATTCGGAGAAGGTCGTGTATAAGGTACTGAGAAATAACGAAGCATACTCGTTCTACGTTGCTTTTGACTGCGTATTTGACAAAACGGATCACAGGTATCTGACAAACGACATGAAAGCGGGAGATATCTTCTACGATGATCTCTACTATGGAGTATAATGGAACAAGGGTAAGAAGAAGGGAGATTTTTTATGAAGAAAATTATTGCAGCCATTCTCGGCACGGCCATCGTGCTTTCCTGCGCAGGATGTAATTCCGACGACAAGAAGGACGAAACGAGAACAACACGTGAGTCTGCCACAAGAAAGACCACGGAAGAGACCGACGAGACCACCACTGAACCGGACGAAACCACGAAGGAAACCACCGAGGAAACCACGGAGGAGACGACCGAAGAGACCACGACGGAGTCCACCACTGAGGAGACGACCACGGACGCGACGACGAAGGATATCACCTCCAAGACAGAAGATTCGTCTTCGGATGCCACCTCTTCCACTTCCGCACCGGACGACCGGGTCGATCCTTCCACGTTAAAAGGACCGAAGCTGGACGATCTGCAGCCGGAGCTCTATTTTATCAACCGCGGCTACGGTTTCGTCTTCAATACCGATGACGAGATCCCGGGCGAGAATTCCGTGGAACTGAAGTGCCCGTACTATGAGCTTAACAACTATGAGTACCTGGAGTTTGACGAGGAAGTCTGGGACAACCTGTATGAAGTGATCATCGACAAGTACGACGAGAAATATTCAGACACGCTGTCGTCTTTCCTCTCGGAGATGGAGGCCGGCGGAATGCCCGGATCTTCCAGTTTCGAATACGACGTGCAGCTTTTCCGTGCGGACAGTCAGACCTATTCTTTCGCACTGATCGCGCCGAACAAGGATACCGGTGATATGGAGGTACTGCCTCTTAATATCAACACATATACTGACGAAGCAATCGAGATCACGGATATCGTCAAGGATAAGGATGCGTTCCTGACCTATGCGGACCCGTTCCTTTCCGACACTGCCAAAGAAAGAGTAAAATCAACGTATGGTGAAGATCTTGCTTTCGGTATCACATATGATGGTGTCTTCCTTTACGACGAGGGCAGCTACACTACCCACTGGATCAAGATCCCGCTTCTCGGAAAGACGGACATTGCCGACCAGGGTTTCTTCCAGGCAACACCTGAGTACTACACGGTCTTCCTGGACAAGGATTTCAATCTTACCTGGGATCTGGACAATGACGGCAGCCTCGATGAATTTAAGATGTTTAAAAAGTCCGACGATTCGGACGGATATACAAACAATGTCGATACCCTTTCCATTAACGGCAAGGAATTCAGTATTCCTGACCTGGTCGGAGGCAAGATCTACGGCGGTACCCAGAAGGCATACATCCTGCATACACAGTATGGTGATTTCCTCCATATGGTCATTTACGGCGGCGACGCATACTACGAGACGCATATGTTTAAGATCGATAACGGAAATGTCTCCTACGTGGATAAGCTGATCTGCCAGCTTCCGTTCAATGACTCGTATATCAACCCGACCCGCTACACCATGACCACGGACCACTGGGTCGTCGGCACGAACCGTTTCATGAATGATTACGCCATCGGCGTTAATGGCACACCGGTTCCGCTTTATACAGTGGAATACACTTATGACCTCCCCTTCGTCACGAAGATCGACCTGACGGGTACCAAGATCGACGAGAACGGTACCATCCTGGAAGAAAACTTCGTTGTACCGAAGTCCACGCCTATGGCCCTGACCGGACTTTATACCGATACTGACGGCACCAAGATGGTCATTCTCGATGTACTCAATGAGGACGACGAAGAAAACGTGTCCGTTGCTTTTGACATCGAAGAGGTCACGAATCATGACACAGATGATGTCTACAGCATCAACGGCCATGTCATGAGCGAATGCTTCTACCGGATCTTCTATGCCGGTGCCTGATAAGAAAAATAACAAGATTTAGGAAGAAGGGATCATTTACATGAAGAAGATCATTTCAGTATTGCTGGGACTGTCGATGTGCCTGTCACTTGTTGCTTGCAAGGACAGAAACAGTGACGAGACAAGAACGTCCCGCACCACGCACGAGCCGACCGCAACCGAAACGGACGAAACCGATCCTTCGGAAACGGACCCTACGAGCGAGACCACTGAGGAGACGACCGAAGAGACAACAACGGAGTCCACCACAGAGGAAACGACTACGGAGGAGACCACCACGGAGACCGCCGATACTTCCGAGACTTCGGACACATCGGCTTCCGAAACTTCCGAAACTTCGGACACTTCCGAGACTTCCGACACTTCCGCCACGCCGACAAAAACACCGCCGGCGCCGACCACAGCTCCGACCACACCAAAGATGTTCGGTCACGATCTTATCTATCTGAACGCCAGCGGTCCGATCTATGGGGGCAAGGCGTACACCGCATATGACGAGTCGTCTGACTACGGCATGAGCAAGTACGTCATCCAGCGCGCCGAACAATTCGTCTTCTATGACAATGATTATCCTGAGGCAAAGAAAGCCGTAGAGAACGCGCTTGCTCCGCATCTTAACGACTGCGAGGCGGGATACAGAGTCGCGCTGACAAAACTTGTGGACTCCATTGCCAAAGACACGAAGTTTGACTCCTGTGCTTTTGACGTAAGACTGCAGCGTTACCGCTTCGATTCCCAGATCGTCTCTTTCGCCGTTGTAGAGTCGCCTGACCTGCAGCAGGGTTCGATCGAAACCTGGAATTTCGATACTGCTACCGGCAAGCAGATCACTTTGGATGACGTGGTAAAGGATAAGGACGGCCTGACCAAGTATGCGCTTGAGGCAATGAAGGCAAACGACTCGGATTACAACAACCGTACAGAGCGGGCCGATATCCTGAAGGAAGGGATCGCCGATGGCACTCTCCCCTTCACTTTGACCTACGACGGTATCTTCCTGTTCCTGCCGAGCACGGATTCTTACAGATGCCTGTTCGTCAAGATCAGCGCGATCAAGAACGACATCTTCTTTAATATGGAGTATTTCGGCCGCTCGCCGGAGATCTTCTCCATCCAGCCGGACGATTACGGTGATATCGTATGGGATATCGACGGAGACGGCGAGAAGGATTACCTTACCGTCCGTGCCGAGACCGACAGTTACGACTGGAGCCTGCAGTTCAGTGTGACACTGAACACCGACAAGATCTACACCAGCACGAAGGATCTTCCGGACGCGTACGGTGACTGCCAGAACATTTACTATGCAGTGACCACTGACGGTGCTTATATCCTTCTGGAAGTGAGCGAGGAAGACGGCTGGAGCTGCCTGTACTGCCTGAAGCTCGACGGCAACAAGGTCACCTACATCGGCGACATCTCGGTTGACGGCGCAGGCCTGGAAGACCCGCACTTCCTGAATCCTGCAGATATATGCATGAGTTCGGTCAGCGATGTCTGCGGCACGCACGTTATGTATATGGATTACACCATGATGGGTACTCCCGGCACGCTGCAACCGCTGTCATCCTATTATACCTGCTTTGCAACCATGCTGGAGACCAAGCGCGAGCTGACCGTCGATGGCTACGATTATCTGACCGGCGAGCGCACCGGTTCCGTCGATCTCCCGCCGGAGACCTCCCTGGCTCTGGTCTCCTACAACATGTATGACGGCACCGTGATCTTCCAGGTACTTAAGCCGGATGTGAACGCCGCGGCAGAGTTTATCATCTGCAGCTACAAGGATGGATATCCGGGATCGATCAACGGTATCCAGATCGACGAGATCTTCCACCACATCATGTACGCAGGCTGATCCGATTGGGGGCTGCTGAGGGGCCCCGGCCGCGAAAAACTAAAAAAGATAGACCCGGTCTGGTGGCCGGGTCTTTTTTGTGCGGAGCGCGGGGGCGGCAAGAGTGCGGGGGCTCATGCGGGAAAGTGCTTTTCGGGCGGCGCTACAGAAGGCGATGTGTGTGCTTTTTCAAAAAAACCGGTTTTAAACACACATTTTAAGGTTCTTCACGGTTTCTGTGGGATGAGCATATATTTGTGAGGTAAGGAGAGATAGCGGACAAGCGTGAAAAAGTAGTTATCGTTGCGGAATCCATAACCGATTCTTTTGGCAACTTTAATCTTGTTA